>Ga0316204_10000635_pt1 | contig 121639 bp, 113 predicted proteins | sample 6monrhotite_MG_2_FD_205661 | JGI IMG/M metagenome (GOLD analysis project Ga0316204, IMG submission 205661) | Microbial mat bacterial communities from mineral coupon in-situ incubated in ocean water Damariscotta River, Maine, United States -... | ecosystem: Environmental > Aquatic > Marine >...
ACCCGTAACCCTTACCGAAATGGCAAACCGATACGCCAGTGGATCGCTCGATCCAATGGTCAAATAAACGGATCGCTCGATCCGATGGTGGAATAGACGCTGAACGCCCTAAAGATTAAAAGGAGATAAAAGATGGACCAGTCAAATCGTTACGCAGACCTGAGCCTTAAAGAAGAAGATCTGATTGCTGATGGACGCCATGTTCTTTGCGCCTACATCATGAAACCGAAACAGGGGTTCGGGGACTATCTATCGACAGCAGCGCATTTCGCCGCCGAGTCATCCACCGGCACCAATGTTGACGTATCGACAACCGATAACTTCACCCGTGGCGTTGATGCCATCGTCTATGAGATTGATGAGCAAAAAGAGGTGATGAAGATCGCCTATCCGGTCGAGCTGTTTGACCGCAATATCATCGACGGGCGGGCGATGATTTCATCGTTCCTGACCCTGACGATCGGCAACAACCAGGGCATGGGTGACGTTGAATACGCAAAGATGCACGATTTTTATGTGCCGCCGGAATTCTTGAGACTCTTCGACGGGCCTTCGACCACGATCTCCGATCTTTGGCGTGTTCTGAGACGCCCGGCGGTCGATGGCGGGTTTATCGTCGGCACCATCATCAAACCCAAACTGGGACTGCGGCCCCAACCGTTTGCCGAAGCGGCGTACCAGTTTTGGCTGGGGGGTGACTTCATCAAAAATGACGAACCGCAAGGCAACCAATTGTTCGCCCCCCTGAAAGAGACCATTACCCTGGTCGCCGACGCCATGAAACGCGCGCAGGACGAAACCGGTGAAGCCAAGCTGTTTTCAGCCAATATCACCGCCGACGACTACCGCGAGACAATCGCCCGCGGCGAATTCATTCTGGAGACCTTTGCCGAAAACGCCGATCACGTGGCCTTCCTGGTCGATGGATACGTGTCTGGCCCCCATGCCATTACCACGGCGCGGCGGCATTTTCCCAACCAGTACCTGCATTACCATCGTGCCGGGCACGGTGCCGTAACCTCACCACAGACCCGGCGCGGATACACGGCGTTTGTTCTCGCCAAAATGTCACGCCTGCAAGGTGCCTCCGGAATTCATACCGGCACCATGGGTTTCGGCAAGATGGAAGGCGAACGTGGCGACACGGACATGGCTTACATGATCCAGCGCGACAGCGCCGACGGGCCGTTCTATCATCAGGAATGGGAAGGCATGAACCCGACGACGCCAATCATTTCGGGCGGCATGAATGCGCTCCGGATGCCTGGTTTCTTTGAAAATATCGGTCATTCCAACCTGATCATGACGGCTGGTGGCGGTTCCTACGGGCATGTTGATGGTCCGGCGGCAGGCGCCCGCTCGTTGCGTCAGGCGGAACAATGCTGGAAAGAAGGCGCCGATCCGGTCGAGTACGCCAAGGAACATCATGAATTTGCCCGAGCCTTCGAAAGTTTCCCCGGCGATGCGGACAACCTGTTCCCCGGCTGGCGGAATGATCTGAACGTTGCCGCCTGACCGGCGGTTTGTAAGCGGGCCGATATCAAAGAGGAACCTGTGGTATGACGATCAACATCGCACCTTCGATCCTGTCGGCGGACTTCGCCTGTCTGGGTGATGAAATCCGGGCCATTGACGAGGCTGGTGCCGACTGGGTTCACGTCGATGTCATGGACGGGCATTTTGTTCCCAACCTGACCATCGGCCCACTGGTCGTCAAGGCGATCCGCCCGCATACAAAGAAGGTTCTCGACGTACATCTGATGATCTCCCCGGTCGATAACTACATCGAGGCCTTCGCCGAAGCGGGCGCCGATATCATCACCGTCCATGCGGAAGCAACACCCCACCTTGATCGTTCGGTACAGTTGATAAAATCACTAGGCAAGAAAGCCGGGGTTTCGCTTAATCCGGCAACTCCGGAAACGGTCATCGACTACGTACTCGACACCATCGACCTGGTGCTTGTCATGACCGTCAATCCGGGGTTCGGTGGACAATCGTTTATCCCGTCCCAACTGGACAAGGTGCGACGGCTGAAAGAACGTATCGGTAATCGCGATATCCGTATCGAGGTGGACGGTGGCGTCAACCGCCAGACCATCGCCGCCGTCGCCAAAGCCGGTGCCGACTGTTTTGTCGCCGGGTCCGCCGTGTTCGGGGCCGAAGATTACGGCGCGGCCATCGCGGAACTCCGGGCGCTGGCCGCGCCGGTCTGACCACACGTGCCTCTCTCCGTTTTGATATTCGATGTTGACGGCACGCTCGCCGAAACCGAGGACTGCCATCGCCAGGCTTTCAATCTGGCCTTCCGCGACGCCGGGCTGGGATGGAACTGGGACCATGAACTTTATCTCAAGCTGCTTTCGGTAACCGGCGGCAAGGAGAGGATTCGCCATTTCGCCGAACATTATGACGGCGAATTTCTGAACGCCATGGATGCCGGTCAACGCATCGCATCACTGCACCAGATGAAAACAGTCCACTATGGCGACCTGATCGGTTCTGGCGAAATTCCCCTGCGGCCCGGCATCAAACGGGTGCTGGACGAGGCCCGGAAAAACGGTTTGCGCCTCGCCATTGCAACGACAACGACACGGACCAACGTTGTCAGTTTGTTGACGGCGACCCTCGGCAAAGGCGGACCAGACCTGTTCGATGCGATTTCCGCCAGTGATTCCGCGGAGCGAAAAAAACCGGCACCCGATGTCTATTATGACGTCCTTGACAAACTTGGTTGTGAAGCCGGGGACTGCCTGACCTTCGAAGATTCACAAAGCGGGCTGATATCGGCGCGGGCGGCGGGGATCAATACCGTGGTGACACTCAGCGCCTTCACCTCTTGCGATGACGCCCTGGACGCCCTGGCCGTGTTGTCTGATCTGGGCGAACCGAACCACCCCTGCACAGCCGTTCAGGGTGACATGATGGGGCGTGCCTGTGTTGATCTTCACCTGTTGGACATTTGGCGCAAAAACTGCCGCTGACCCGCATCAATGCGCGAACTCCCCCGTTGGGCTATTATACAAATCAGGATTGGCGGATTTTTGGAGGTGGGTATGCTAGAAAACCCCTCATTGGTTACGCGTATCGTCATTGGGAAAACGGTTGGCCTGATCGTCGGCATTCTCGGTTTTGTGCTGATGCCGTTCTTTTGGCCCGAAGCGGGCTGGCTGATCCGCTGGGGTGTGCTGCTGTGGTACACGACCCTGGGCGCCATTATCGGCATGTTTGGCGTATTCTCCTGGCATCCTATCCTGCATCTGCCGATGCCGTGGTGGGTGCGTGGGCCCTTTATTGGCGCATGGATGAATTTTGTCCTCACTTTTTTTGGCTATGAAGCGATGCGGGCCATGCTGGTTTCGACCTTTGGTGCGGACGGGCTGCTAACCTCTCCCTACTGGTTTGTACTTGAAGGCGCGCTGATCGGCCTGCTGATTGAGTACCTCGCCACGCGCTTCGGTGGCGAAGGCCGGGACACCTTGAACGCCTGACCCCGCCAGCGCGCCTCTCTGATCGCAAGAAAATGCCGCAGGGGCTGGCCGGATTCGGACCTCATTCGCCGCCACGGGTTGTCGCTGCAATGGCGGCTTGATAGGGTTATCGCATGTTGGATTTTGAAACATGCAATGCTGCCCGTCTGGCCCGTGACCCCACCTACGACGGCCGGTTTTTCACCGCCGTCAAAACCACGGGCATCTACTGCCGCCCGGTCTGCCCCGTCCGTCAACCGTTGTCCAAAAACGTCACCTACTATTCGAGTGCGGCAGCGGCGGAGCACGCCGGATATCGGCCCTGTCTGCGCTGCCGTCCGGAAACGGCACCGTTCTGCCCCGCCTGGAACGGCACCAGGACAACGGTGGTGCGGGCCCTGAAAATGATCGAAGCCGGAGCCTTGGATCGCGGAAATGTCACCGGCCTGGCAGAAAAACTAGGGGTTGGCCCGCGTCATCTGTCACGATTGTTCAAGCGCCACCTCGCCGCCAGTCCATCGCAGGTGGCGAAGACTTCACGTCTGCAACGGGCCAAGCGACTGCTCAACGACACCGACCTGCCGATAGCCGAAATCGCATTTCGGTCCGGGTTCAGAAGTTTGCGACGGTTCAATGCGGCGTTTCGCGAACTTCATGATCGCCCACCTTCCGACCTTCGGCGCAAACTGCCGCAGGACCCCAGGATCAAGCGCCGTCAAAACCATGCCTGAACCGATGCCTGAACCGATGCCCACCTACGCATATATGGACAGCCCGGTCGGGCGACTGCTGGTTGCCGGTGAGCCGGGTCGTCTGCACCGCATCGGCTTTGCAAATGAAAGCTGGACACGAAATCCACCATCCGGCTGGCGGTACGATGACCTGGCAGTCAACGAGCCCATCAACCAGCTTCGCGCATATTTCGCCGGTGAATTGACTTGTTTTGATCTGGTGCTGCATTTCACCGGCACGGCCTTTCAGAACAAGGTGTGGTCGGCGTTATGCAAGATACCCTTCGGGGAAACCTCCTCCTATGGCGCCCTGGCTCAACGCATTGCCCGCCCCAAGGCATCCCGCGCTGTTGGTGCTGCAAACGGCGCCAATCCGCTGCCTATTGTCGTCCCCTGTCACCGGGTCATTGGCGCCAATGGGGCGCTGACCGGGTTTGGCGGCGGGATCGAAGCAAAAAGATATCTGCTTGATCATGAACAGCGGGTTCTGGGAAAAACCACGTCCTGACACCAAACTGGCGAAAACAGACGTAAATTACCGGTTTGATTGCTGCTGGATTTGACCGATATCAAAGCGGGCCGCTCCTCCCAGCGGCGGGTGCGCCCTGTCAAACCGCGTCTCGACTGGGCGGCGCACCGCCAGGTGCAAAATTGTGAAAACCTGAATTGATCCCCACGCCCATCCCCGGTATCATGCGTAAAAATAAGCTGGAGTTCCTTGATGGAGTTGATCCTTAGCTTTCTGGCGCTCTGCGTAGCAATGTCCGCGCTCTGGTTGTCCAGCACCATTTCAAAGCGCTCTGAGGAAGAGGCCAGCGCTTTTTTGCTGCGGGCCCGTAAGGAAATAAAAACCTCTCTGTCAACGATCAACCATCATTTGAACGAAATGGAATCCAATATCAATTCGCTTGGCGGGACGGTCTCGGACCTCAACTCCAGATCATCAAAGAACAAGGGTAACGTCGATACCCTGCGATCAGATATTGAGGCGTTGCGCGGCGATCTTAGTGCGCTTGATGAAAGCATTCCGAAACAATACCGCAAACAGCCTCCTCGCCGTGCGAGTCCTCACGCGCATCACTAAAACCCGCGCTGATGCTGTGTTACCCCGCCAGCGGCGACACCCCGATAACCGGTTCGTGCAGATATAGCAGCAGCGCATATAGGGCAAGGCCGCCAAGAATTTTCAGCAGGCCAATCTGAGCGAGGACCTCCGCGAGGGTTGGTCGCAGCATCTGCGTGTTAAGCTGACGCCAGGCTTCCGCGCCCATCGCCGCTTGACGACGGCGTTCCAGGGTGCGCGGACCGCTGACCGACAGCAGGGTCAGTAACCCGAACATCGTCAGGCTGGCGGCATCGCCGTTGGGAAGCATGTGAACGGCGCTCCACAAGCCCAGTCCCCATATGGCCGGGTGGCGGGTCAGACTGATAATTCCAGGACGGGCGAGGTCAAAGGTTTTGGTGTTAAGGGTTAATGAAAACGGATTCGGTGAGGTAACGCCAATAACGATGAGCAAACACGATACGGGCATGATCAGCAGGGCGGTCCAGCGGGTCCAGGGCTGATAGGCCCAGACCTCGACATAGGGTGCGTCCATGTAAGCCACGAACAGCCACACCGTGGCGGCAATACTGATGGCGGAAAAAATCGTGAAATAGGCGGGGCGGCCGACCCTGCCAATTGCGGCGGTGCGCAGCGGACGAATGGCGGGCAGCAGATGGAACAATAAAAACAGCCCGACAGCGGCGTACAGTTCGACCATCCGATCAGCTTCAGGTCAGACGCGGACCGTTTAGCACATTCAGCTCATCAATGCGCCGGTTCAGCCCGGTCAGGTATTCGATTTGAGAAAACGGTCGCCGACAGACCATGCAAATGACCGCATCGAAGGGGTCGGCATCAGGATCAAATCCGCCCGGCAGCATGTTTTGATATTCGCCACAGGCCGGACAGGCCACGGGCACCACTTCTCTGGTCATTTCCGGATTATTCCCTGAATTTTTTAAATAACCTAAACTATCTAGGGTCTTTCCCCGCCAGGTTCAAGGAATTAGCAAAGCCCTTGCTTGGCAGGACCGGTGGCGGGTGTTAAACCACGCTTCTAACGCATGTGCGGGACACAGGGTTAGGAGACCTTCATGAAACCAACGGATCGAATTTTTGTCGCGCTGGACACCACAGACGCTGACCAGGCCGTTGCCATGGCCGGAAAGCTCAACGGGCTGGTTGGCGGAATCAAAGTCGGCAAGGAATTTTTCACAGCCCATGGTCCGGCGGAAGTCAACCGGGTCGCGGCGACCGGAATGCCAGTGTTCCTTGATCTCAAATACCACGACATTCCCAATACGGTCGCTGGCGCCATCCGCGCCACCCGGAACATGAAACCCTTTATGCTTGACGTCCATGCCTCCGGCGGGGTCGCCATGATGCAAGCCGCCGCCGAAGCCGCCGCCGAAGCGGGCGAAGATAAACCCTTGGTGATCGCGGTCACGGTTCTGACTTCCTTGGGCGACGAAGACCTGAACGCCATGGGCATTGCCGACACAACAGAAAATCAGGTAATCCGTCTGGCCAGACTGGCCCAGGACTGTGGCCTTGATGGCGTCGTCTGTTCGGCTCGCGAAGTCCCGGCGTTACGTCAGGCCTGCGGCGAAAACTTCAAACTGGTGGTCCCCGGCATCCGCCCCACTTGGGCGTCGTCAGATGACCAGAAACGCATCGTCACACCATCGGATGCCGTCAGAATGGGGGCCGACTATCTGGTCATCGGAAGACCAATCACCTCAGCCCCCGATCCGGTCGAGGCGGCCCGGCGCATTGCCGATGAGATAGCTGACCTGTAGGTCCCGATATCCGACCTCAACAACCTTCCGGAATCCGGGTTGCATCTCGACCGCCAAGGGGGGACAATTTACGACAGAAACCGACTACACAAATAAAAGCGCAGACGGGAAGGATGGCGGAACAACAAGACGATGTCAGTCCAGCACCGATACAACCGGTCAAGGCCGGCGAGTTGCTCGTGAGGTCCTGACCTACGGAAAAGGGAACTGGCGACCCGTCCTGAAGCTCGCGAAGATCCCGTTGCTGATAAGTTTCGCGCTGAATCTCGTTTTGCAAATCCCGCCTCTTGATACCTTGATCGCAGGTTCTTTCGCCGCTTATATTCCCTTCGCAATTTTTATCATTGCCCAGCACCGGCGCTATCTTCTTGAACAGGAGACCTCCATAACCTTTAGGCGCAGAGAAATTCGGCTCCTCGCCTATATAGCCGTGTTTTATCTTTTGATTTTTTTGATTTTACTGGCACCTTTGAATATTTCTCCCGTCAGTCACTCTGTATCAAGTTTTATGGCAATCATAACAGCCATTATTGTACTTTATATTGCGTTCAGACTGGTCCTGGTTTTCCCCATGATTGCCGTCGATTATCCCGGCAGAATTCTGGATTACATGAAGTTTTCCTGGGCCGCGATGCGACATTCCGTGGTGGCGGTGTTTTGCGCCGAAACGGTTATCTATCTAGCCATCGCAATCGTCCTTGTCGGGTTTGAGTCTATAGTGCGCTCAGCTCAGACACCGGACAATACAGTTACGCTGGCATCTGTTCTGTCAGCAGCAGCCGGAACCTGTTTGAGCTTTCTTATTGCAGCCTGCTCGGTCATCATTGCTTCCTATACTTTCCGAAAACTGGTGTTGTCTCTGGCCGCCCCGGAAGACCAGGTTAACCCATGAGCATTTCTGTCAAGATTTGTGGCCTGAAGACCCCTGAGGCTGTTGATGCCGTCGCCCAGAACCCTGGGCACTGGTGCCGTGGCGGAGTTGACGGCACCTTGAATTTTCACAAGGGATTTTCCTGTGCCGCTAATCCGGACCGCTCAAGAATCCAGTCTTTAAAAATTCGGATAGCGGCGTCGCTCTGTCGCTCTTGCGGGTAAACGAGATAATATGCGAACTGGCTGGGCATGGAGATATTGAAGGGCGCAACCAATAACCCCTTGTTGATATCGCTCCGAACCAGAGCGCTTCGTCCCAATGCGACGCCCTGCCCTTCGATGGCGGCCTGTATAACCAGGCCATCATCAGAGAAGCGGGGTCCTTTGGTCGGATCAATGCCCTCTAGCCCAAACGGAGTTAACCAGAGTTCCCAATCGTGAAATGAACCGTGATGCAATAATGTATGATGGTGTAAATCCTCCGGCCCTCGCAACGGGGCTCCTCCGTCCAGCAGTTTCGGACTGCAAACCGGCACCAATTCTTCTGAAAATAACCTGTGGCTGATTAATCCCGGATATCTGCCAAGACCGTGGCGGATCGCCATGTCAACGTTCTCAGCTTCAAAATCTACCAGATGCACGGAAGTACAGGTGTTGACGGTAATCTCGGGATGCAGTTCGTTGAATCCCGACAGCACCGGAATAAAGAGCTTGATTGCAAATAGCGGCGTGACGCTGACATTGAGCGTGCTTGGCCCGCCCTCCTTCCTCAAGGCGCGTGACGCTTCTGAAATCTGGCTCAAAGACAGACGAATGACCGGTAAATACTCCTGCCCCGAAACTGTCAGCTTGATGCGAGTCTGGGTGCGATCAAACAAAGATGTCTCCAGTTGATCTTCCAGCTTTTTTATTTTCTGACTGATCGCGCCAGGGGTCAGATTCAGCTCAGAAGCCGCTTCCTTGAAACTCAGGTGGCGGGCAACCGATTCAAAGGCCTGAAGGGCATAGATGGAGGGCAGAAAAAATCCCATATCAATTTAATTTTTCTAATCTGATGCAATAGAAATTATGCTTTGAAGTATTTTCTTCAACACTATATTACAGCGCAGTAATCATTTCAATTTAGATATTATACATCCACCAGAATCGATTCATGCCTCAAAAAAATTCAATGCCTTCTAGTTGGTTGATAGTCATCATCGGCTTCATTGTTTTGAGTCTGGCGTTTTCGACACGCTCAACACTTGGTCTGGCGATGCCTTTATGGCGTAGCGAATTTGGCTGGACGCAGACGTTTATTTCTACCGGCGGCGCCGTCGCACTGATTGTCATGGCAACGGTTGCACCCGTTGCCGGTCGCCTCGTCGACCAATATGGTTCGCGTCGCGTTGTAATCCTGGGCATGGGGCTGATTACTCTGGCAATGTTTCTATTGTCCCGGATTGATTCCCACTGGTCTTTTCTGCTCGCATTCAGCGGAATCGCCGGGATTGGTTTTGGGGTAACCGCCGTTCATGTCATCGCAACAACCGTCGCCCCTCTATTTGAACGCCATCAGGGATTGGCCATCGGCGTCGCCACAGCTGGCGCCTCGGCGGGTCAGCTTCTCGTTATACCTTTGTTTGCCGCCACTCTTTCCTATATTGGCTGGCGAAATGGATACTTAATTCTGGGCCTGATCAGCGTATTTGTACTGCTTCTGGTCTGGTTAAAAATGCCACGGCATGATCAGGTCCGAACCGTAGAAAACGTTCCTGCATCAGCCCCACCGCCACTGCGTCCTGAAATAAGGAGACTGCTCACAAGTCCGGTGTTTCACGCTCTATTTTGGGGATTCGTAATCTGCGGATTCACGACGACAGGAGTCATAGAAACCCATCTCCTGCCTTATGCCGCCGCCTGCGGATACCCGCCCTTAACCGGTGCCGCGGCTTACGGTGTGCTGTCGGCCTTTAACATGCTGGGCATGATACTGGCCGGTTATCTTGCCGATCGCCTACACCGCCCGCTGTTGCTGGCTGGTATTTATTTTCTTCGCGGCCTTAGCTTCATCTTGCTGATGCAGGTCGCAAATGACCTCTCACTGCTGTTTATCTTCGCCGTTGCCTTCGGCCTGTTTGATTATTCCACACTACCCGTCACCTCAAGTCTTGTGGCCAGCCACCTGGGCCTGAAATCCATGGGGCTGGTGATGGGGTTATTGGCTACCGGACATGCACTCGGTGGCGCTGTCGGCGCGTTTCTCGGTGGGGTACTGTTTGATCTGTTCGCCAGATATGACGAGATGTGGACCGCAGCGGTCGGGCTCGCCATCATCGCCGGAGTCATCTCCCTGACCATCAAAGAGCGTCCCGGGCAGGAGCCCGAAGGCAATTTGCTCTTGGCAACCGGCACTTGACCCCTTTATGTGATAACTAGCGCACCTTTCAAACTTGGATTGCAGCAATGACAGTGATTGTAAAAATCTGTGGCTTGAAAACGCCTGAGGCCGTTGACGCCGCCGTCAATGCGGGGGCCGATATGATGGGGTTTATGTTTTTCGGGCCGTCGCCGCGTAACCTTGATACGACCACGGCGGCGGAATTGATGGCCCGCGTCTCCGATAGTGTGACCAAGGTCGCCCTGACGGTCGATGCGGATGACGCTTTGCTCGCTGATATTGTCGAAAATACCTCGGCCCAGTTGCTGCAATTGCACGGTTCCGAATCGCCTGGCCACGTAACGGCCCTGAAGGCGCGCTTCGGGCTGCCGGTGATGAAAATGCTGCCCGTCTCCATTGCCGCTGATCTGGCCGCAGCGAAAGATTACGAAGGCGTTGCCGACAGGTTGTTGTTTGATGCCAAACCACCCAAAGACGCAACCCGCCCCGGTGGCAATGCGCTGGCCTTCGACTGGAAAGTCCTGCAAGGCTTTACATCACTCCTGCCGTGGATGTTGGCGGGTGGATTGACCGCCGAAAATGTTGCCGCCGCCATTCGCATAAGCGGGGCCACGGAAGTCGATGTATCGTCCGGCGTGGAAGACGCGCCGGGGGTCAAAAACACGGACAAGATCAGGGCGTTTATCGCGGCGGCGAAGTCGGCGGGTTAAACCGGGCCACACCCGAACAATTTCTCACATTTTTTTGCAGTTTTTCCCGGTCTCTTGTGGTTTATTGGCGCGCTCTCGCTTGGGCGAGCATCCGTGATCCATTAAGGGTAAGACATGAACAAGCTCAACACCTATCGCGCCGGGGCCGACGACGGCGGTCATTTTGGCATTTACGGCGGCCGTTACGTCGCTGAAACCCTAATGCCTCTTATTCTGGCCGTCGAAAAGGCCTGGAACGAAGCCAATAATGATCCGGATTTCTGGGCCGAATTTCATCACCTGATGAAGCACTACGTCGGTCGCCCGAGCCCGCTGTACTTTGCCAAGCGCCTGACTGAACATTTCGGCGGGGCCAAAATCTATTTCAAGCGTGACGAGTTGAACCACACGGGCGCGCATAAGATCAACAACACCATCGGCCAGATTCTGCTGGCTCGGCGCATGGGCAAAAAGCGGATCATCGCCGAAACCGGGGCCGGGCAGCACGGTGTCGCCACGGCCACCGTCTGCGCACTGTTTGGCCTGCCGTGTCATGTGTATATGGGCGCGACCGATGTCGAACGTCAGTCGCCCAACGTCTTTCGCATGAACATGCTGGGCGCAGAAGTCCATCCCGTAACATCGGGCACCGGCACCCTGAAAGACGCCATGAACGAAGCCTTGCGTGACTGGGTTTCGAATGTGGAAGACACTTTCTACATCATCGGCACCGTCGCCGGGCCGCACCCCTACCCGACACTGGTCCGTGATTTCCAGTGCATCATCGGCAACGAAGTTCGCGAACAGATGCAGAAAGCCGAAGGCCGCTTGCCCGATACGCTGGTCGCCTGCCTCGGCGGCGGCTCGAACGCCATGGGGCTTTTCCATCCGTTCCTTGATGACGAAAGCGTCAACATCATCGGCGTTGAGGCCGGCGGGCACGGGGTCGATACGGATAAACATTGCGCATCGCTGACCGGCGGCAAACCGGGTGTGTTGCATGGCAACCGCACCTATCTGCTGCAAACGGACGACGGCCAGATCATCGACGGGCATTCGATTTCGGCCGGTCTCGATTACCCCGGTATCGGGCCGGAACATTCCTGGCTGAGAGACACGGGCCGCGTCGATTATGTTTCGGTAACTGATACGGAAGCGCTCGACGCCTTTCAGCTGTGCACCCGCAAGGAAGGCATCATCCCGGCGCTGGAGCCCAGCCACGCGCTGGCCCATGTGTCGAAAATTGCCGGTGACCTCCCCAAAGACCACCTGTTGGTGATGAACCTCTGTGGACGGGGCGACAAGGATATTTTCGCCGTGGCCAAACACCTCGGCATGGACATCACCGGCACGGATCAGGGATAAGACCAATGACAACAAAACCTGAAACACGTATCGCCCGACGGTTTGCCAAACTCAAGGAAGAAGGCCGCGCCGGTCTGGTGACCTTCCTGACGGCGGGTGATCCGGATTTTGATACGGCGTCCGAAATCATGATGGGCCTGCCCAAGGCCGGGGCAGACCTGATTGAAATCGGCATGCCGTTTTCCGACCCCATGGCCGATGGCCCAGCCATTCAGGCGAGCTCGCTTCGCGCCTTGAAGTCCGGCATGACGCTGACCAAGACCCTCGATATTGTCCGCACCTTCCGGGAATCTGACAACGAAACACCGGTGATTCTGATGGGCTATTACAATCCCATCTATATCTACGGCGTTGACAGGTTTCTCGCTGACGCCGCTGGTCTGGTCGATGGCCTGATCATGGTTGATCTGCCGCCGGAAGAAGAGAGCGAGCTTTGCCTGCCGGGTCTGGAAGCCGGGATCAATTTCATATACCTGACCGCGCCAACGACCGATGACGACCGTTTGCCCCGCGTTCTCGAAAATGCCTCAGGTTTTGTTTATTACGCCTCAATCACCGGCATTACCGGTACTGCCGCCGCAGCCATTGACGATGTTGCGGCCAAGGTCAACCGGATCAAGAGTTATACTGATCTGCCCGTCGCCGTCGGATTCGGTATTCGCACCCCCGAACAGGCCGCCGACATCGCCGGAGTCGCCGACGCCGTCGTCGTCGGATCAGCGCTGGTTGATGTCCTCAAGGCCAATCTCGACAACAACAATCAGGCCGGGCCGAGTCTGGTGGACAGGGTGTTGGCGCTGGTCAATGACCTTGCAAAAGGGGTCAGAAGCGTCGAAAAAGCTAACTGACCCGACGGCTCGGACAACACGGCGTCATCGACAGGTGCATGCCATAAAGGAGAGCATGGTTTGAACTGGCTCAAAAATTTTGTACCCCCGAAACTGCGCAGTCTGGTTGGCGCACAAAAAGAGGTCCCTGACAATCTCTGGCACAAGTGCCCCGGCTGCACTCAGATGATCTTTCACCGCGATCTGGAAAAAAACCGGCATGTTTGCCAGCACTGCGGGCATCATCTGCGCATTCGCGCTGAACAGCGCCTGAAAATGCTGTTCGATGATGAAAAATTTGCGCTGCTTGAGCTCAGCACGCCGCTCGCCGACCCGCTGAAATTCCGCGATCTGAAAAAATATCCTGAGCGCATCAAGGAAGCGCGCGCCAAGACCGGAGAAACCGACGCTCTGAAAGTCGGGTTTGGTGAAATCGACGGCCATAAAACGGTCATCGCCGTCTTCGATTTCGCCTTTATGGGCGGCTCAATGGGCATGGCCGTCGGCGACGGCCTGGTAACGGCGGCACGGCGCGCGGTTCGGGAACGCGCGCCTTTGGTCGTGATCCCATCATCCGGGGGCGCGCGGATGCAGGAAGGCATTTTATCGCTGATGCAAATGACACGTTCGACCATTGCCGTCGAAGAGGTCAAGGAAGCGGGACTGCCCTACATTGTCGTTTTGACCGATCCGACCACTGGTGGGGTGACGGCCTCGTTTGCCATGCTCGGTGATATCCAGATTGCCGAGCCCGGCTGCCAGATCGGTTTTGCCGGCAAGCGGGTGATCGAACAGACGATCCGCGAAACCCTGCCAGATGGATTTCAGCAGGCGGAGTATCTGCTTGACCACGGCATGGTTGACATGGTGGTTCACCGTCATGATCTGCCCGCCACACTGGCCCGCGTCATTGGTCTGCTGACGAACAGCCAGTCGCCGACCGCACCAGAATCCGAACCGGAAACCCCCGAGCAGGAAGGCGATCTTTCAGGTGCCGAAATCCTGTCGGCCGATGGCGCGCCACTTCCCGCTGTCCCCAACGAAGGATTATGATGAACGCCAGCGCGGGCAAAACCGATGCCGTTCTAGAACGTCTGAGTCACCTGCATCCCAAGTTGATCGACCTGTCGCTGACCCGCGTCGAGCGCCTTCTTGAAATTCTTGGCGACCCGCAGGACTGCCTGCCCCCGACCGTCCATATCGCAGGCACCAATGGCAAAGGATCGACCCTTGCCTATCTGCGCGCGGTACTGGAAACGGCAGGGCATGCCGTTCACGCCTACACCTCTCCCCATCTCGTTTGCTTCAATGAACGTATCCGTCTGGCCGGAGAGCTGATCACAGAAGACGCGCTCATGGAGCTGCTGGAAAGCTGTGAAAAGGCCAACGCCGGAGAACTTATTACGTTTTTCGAGATTACCACGGCGGCGGCTTTTGTCGCCTTCGCCAGCATCCCCGCCGACATCGTGCTGCTGGAAACAGGGTTGGGCGGGCGGCTGGATACGACCAACGTGATCAAGGCCCCGGCATTAACCATACTCAGCCCCATATCGCACGATCACCACCAGTTTCTTGGGACAACACTGGCCGAAATTGCACGGGAAAAAGCGGGTATCCTAAAACCCGGTCACCCTTGCGTTGTCGCCCGCCAGCCCGCCGAAGCCATGGAACCTATTGTCGCACGCGCTGATGATCTGGGGGTGGCGTTGTTCCTTCAGGATGAAGACTGGGCGGTTCGCCAGGAACAAAATCAGTTGATATATGACGGACCGATGGGGACACGAAGATTGCCGCTTCCCAATCTTCCCGGCCGTCATCAGCTGGAAAACGCGGGCCTCGCCATTGCCGCCCTTGATCGACTGCCCCGCTTCTCCATAACTGACGATGATCTCGGGGTTGGCATATCTCACGCCCAGTGGCCAGGACGATTACAGCACCTGACCCGGGGGCCGCTTGTCGATATTCTGCCGGGCAACTGGGAGCTGTGGCTGGACGGGGGTCATAACGCCTCGGCGGGAGAAACAATCGCCGCGCACGCCAGGGAAAACTGGACAGACAGGCCCCTCTATCTGATCAGCGGCATGCTGAATTCAAAAAACTGTGCCGACTTCCTGCGCCCGCTGGCCGAACCGGCGGTGCGGCTGTCCACCGTCGCCATCCCCGGAGAGGAAAATACTGTTAGCGCCGACGATCTCGCCGATATTGCCAGAACCGTCGGCATGGATGCGGCCCCATATCGTTCACTCAAAGACGCCCTGCGGTCGCTGTCGCCTGATCCGGAATTGCCGGGACGGGTGCTTATCTGCGGCTCGCTCTATCTTGCCGGAACCGTCCTTGCCGACAACGCCTAACCCGCCGTTGCAAACAGCGCGCCTATACCGGTTATGACCAGCATGGAACCGGCGACGCGATTGAGAATTTTCCATCCGGCGCCTCGGCGAAACCTGTCCCCAAGACGCCCCGCCAGCATCACATAGACGCTGATGACGGCGACGGCGACGGTCAGGAACGTAGCTGTCAGAACAACGATCTGTTGTAATGAGGGTTCATCCGGGCGCATGAATTGCGGGAAAAAGGATATGACGAAGATAAAACTTTTCGGATTCAGCAAGGTCGAAAAAAAACCCTCCTGCGCCAGCCTGAGCGCTGAAGATGTACGGCTTTCCGGCACGCCGACACCTCCCTCGGCCCGAAACAGACGCACCCCGATATAGACCAGATATCCGGCCCCACAGATTTTAACGGCACTGAACAGCATAACCGACGTGGACAGCAATGTCGCAATACCGAGATATGATAATGCGATCAATATGATATCGGCCACTGCGATGGCCGATACGGTGCCCATGGCGAGCAAACTGCCGTGCGCCAACGCGTGACTGACGACCAGCATCACCGTCGGCCCCGGGATAGCGATAATCAGCGCCGTGCTGACGATAAAGGCGAGCCAGAGATTGATGTCCATGATAATCCATTTACGAGAAATAACATTTGAAATACCATACTAGCAAAAGGGGTACTGGAATTAAAATACAAAATCAGGTTGTGACTTTGTTTTAAAGGACGGGGTTTTAAAGGACGGGGTTTTAAAGGACGGGTGGAAATAACGGCACACGATCGGTAGAATGCTTAAAAATTTTTACAGGAGAAGCTGGATGATCGTTGAGCAAATCTGGACAGGAAACGCCTATCGCAATTTCAATTATCTGATCGCCTGCCCCGAAACGGGCGAGGCGCTTGCGATCGACCCTCTGGATCATAAAAAATGCCTGGCCCAGGCCAAAGCCCAGGGCTGGACGATCACCCAGATCCTCAATACTCATGAACATGGCGACCACACCGGCGGCAATGGCCCCGTGGCGGCGGCAACGGGGGCCAAAATCATCGCCCATGCCAACGCCAAAAACGCCATCCCGGACATGGCCGTGGGGTTGAACGCAGGTGACGTCGTTAAGGTCGGGCGCACCGTCGAGCTTGAATGCCTGGACACCCCCGGACACACGATGAGCCACGTGTGTCTGGTTTCGCGCACCGATCAACCGGCGCTGTTTTGCGGCGACACCCTGTTCAACGCCGGTGCCGGAAATTGCCATAACGGTGGGCATCCGAACGAACTTTACCACACATTCGCCACCCAGCTTTCCAGGCTGGCGGACAACACCCTGATCTACCCCGGCCACGATTATTTCGCCAATAATCTGGAATTCACGCTGGACCGCGAACCGGACAATCCCCGCGCCCGGCATCTGCTAAAAAATGTTGAAACGCAGGACACCAACGTCGCCATGGTCTCGACCCTGGCGCTGGAGAAAGAAATCAACACCTTCTTCCGCTTGAGCAACGCCAGCGTCATCCGACGTCTGCGTGAAACCTATAACGATCTGCCGGATGAAGTTGATGAAAAGACGGTATTTTTAAAATTGAGAGAACTCAGGAACAGCTGGTGATTAAAGCATGACCATACACATGTTCCTGGTTGGCTATGTGGTTGCAGCGCGTCTCACCGAACTTGGTTTGTCCCTGCGCAACACGCGCCATCTTTTGGCGGCGGGGGCACACGAAGTCGGTCGACGCCACTACCCGGTCGTCGTTTTGTTCCAAATTTCCTGGATCATCTCCCTGAGGGTCATGGTTCCGGACGCAACACCCCCAATGCTTCTGTTCCTGGCGCTTTTTGTCCTGGTCCAGATCGTGCGCTTCTGGACGGTCCGCAGTCTTGGGGAACGCTGGACCACACGCATTATCGTGGTCCCGGGCCGCAAGCTGATAACGGATGGCCCCTATCGATGGGTGCGACATCCGAGCTATCTGGTGGTTGCCGGAGAAATCGCCCTGTTGCCGCTGGTTTTTGGCGCCTGGAAACTTGCTCTTGGGTTTTCCATTGTCAACGCGATCCTGCTTTCCTATCGAATCCGTGTTGAGGAGCGAGCCCTCGCGCCACACCAGCCCTGAACACACAAGCCCGCGCCAGATATTGGTCGTAGCCAGTCAGGCAGTGACGGCAAGCGCCTGCGTGACCCGCTCGATCTGCTTGGAAACTGAAATCTCCCGGGAGGAAGCGATGTCGCATTCACGGTCTTCAAAGGCATCCGTGTCCGGATGGTTTTGCTGCCAATTCGCCAGGATAACGTCGCGTTCGCGGACCAGTTCCTCAATCTCGGGGCGGAACAAACGCAGCATGGCGGTGATCCAGACGTTGGCGGGCCAGGACGGCCACGACAGATCCATATCATAATGCTCAAGCATGCGAATGACATCATCGGCCTTGTACCAGTTATCCGCGGTTACCCAGCGGTTGGTGGTAAACAGGGCGATGGGATACCCGGCGCGGTCCATGGATATGGCGATCAGATGACTTAGCGTATCTTCGCGCTCCTTCATGAAGTCCGCCTCACTCTGCTCAACCGGACGACAATCACCCGGCATGCCTTTTTCCCTGAGAAAGGTATGAAAATGACCGTGCTCCCCTTCCCTGTGAGAGTGATAATAAAATTGCGAGTGGGTTTCATGATCATAGACATCACCCGCCGGATAATGATCGAGTTCGACGAATTCTCCCTGTCCGCGAAGGACTTCGGCAACCACGTTGGCATGGCTTTTTTGCAATACCCGGTAGCATTCCAGTATTTGCGCTCCGGCGCCCGCCATCTGTTCCAGCTGGTCACGGGATAAGTTATTCAAATCGGCCATCAGCACCTCCATTGGGTTTGCTCGCGTACATCTCTTCACCTGTCAGGGCGAGGGTATTTAACGTCGTCGGCAGGGGCAGGGGATTGATCTGGATCAGTCATCCGGGACGCCGACAATCACGATATGTTGATCACCCCCCTGTCTTCGGTTGTTAATACCTGTTCGCATGTTGTCGATATCGCGTTCATCGTCCAGAATTGAAAGATATCTACACTGGATAACCTGATAATGAAAAAACTCGTATTTACGAGTCTCCCATCCATATCCAGCCCGGAGATGTGCAAGGATGAAAAGGATATTCAAGTTTATCAGCCTGTCTGCAATGACTCTAATGCTGTCCGGACTGATTTCTCCGGATAATCTGTCGGGGAAATCTCTAAAGGAGTATTGGCTGTTGAATGATTTTCTGGATCAGCACCCCGAACAAAAAGCCCTGTCCAGCGCATTTTCACGAACGGTCAAGGGGCCAGGACGCGCGGCGCACGTGAAACAGATGCGGCCCGTGAAAATCGTCATGATTTACCCGGGCCTGCAGGTATCGGATTACTGGCGGCGCAGCGTTTCCTCTTTCCGCGCCCGCATGCGGGAACTCGGTTTGAAATTTGTCCTCGAAGATCATTTTACCAAACCGGGGACGGGCATCCGCGAGCAAAGCCTGTTGATAGGCGAAGCCATGGCAAACAGCCCGGATTATCTGGTATTCACCCTTGACGCCATGCGCCATCGCGGGATGATTGAACGCGTTATGGCTGAAGGCCAAACGAAGGTGATTTTACAGAACATCACCACCCCCATCCGGGAGTTTGGTCAGTTCCAACCATTTTTTTATGTTGGCTTCGATCACGGCGTAGGCGCCAAAATGCTGGCGGACCGTTTCAAGGCCAAAATCAAGAACAGCGGCCGATATGCCATTTTTTATGGACCAAAAGGATATGTCAGCAGAATGCGCGGCGGAATTTTCCTTCAAGAGATGTCCGCACGCCCCGAAATAGAGCTGGTCGCCTCCTACTACGTCAACTTTGACCGCCAGCGTTCGTACAGGGCGGCCATGGAGCTGCTTAGCGAGCATGACAAGCTTGATTTCATATATGCCTGTTCGACCGATATCGCCCTTGGAATTATAGATGCACTGAAGGAAACGGGACGCCTCAACAGCGTTATGGTAAACGGCTGGGGCGGTGGGGAGGCGGAACTTGATGCGATCTCCAGAGGAGAGATGGACTTTACCGCCATGCGTATGAATGACGATAACGGAGTCGCAATGGCGGAAGCGATCCGGCTGGACCTTGAAACCCCGGGAGCAGCCGTCCCGACGGTTTATTCCGGTGAATTCAGGATGGTGGGGAAGAAAACGCCCAAGGTAGAACTTGCACGATTGAGAAAAAATGCGTTCCGATACTCAAAGTAGAACCGGGCGACAGCAGCCCGGCATTGGGTTTTCCGGCCTAATCCTTTCGGTTTTCCTGATCTCCCTCACCCTTGTCTCCATCCTGGTCATGGCGACCGGATATTTCGTCGCCCGACAGGCCATTGATCGTGACATTGACCGTTTTGCCAAAAGCAGTGAGGCAATATCCAATCTGGTCTTGCAGTCGAGGCTACAGGATATCCAGCGACTTCTTGATCTAACGGCCTTCGATGAAAATATGAGAATGGCCATCCAACTGGAGGATTCGGAGACCGTCAAAGGCTGGCTATCCGAAGTTTATCATTCCCAGGAAGCGGGGCGGATTGATATCCTGTTCATTCAGTCCGCCACATCCAAGCGGGTCATTGACGTTAGCACAAAGACATACGACACGGAAACGATCCGGAAAAAAGCCATCATCAGCGATGCGCTGGACATCACCAATCAGGTCTTCGTCACAGGTCAAACGGACCGACCCGTTTATTCCATTCTCACGCGCCGGGACATCATTGCCCCGCAAACCGGTAAGCTGCTGGGTGCCGTCTACGGAGGCGTGATCCTTAATGACAATATCGCCCTTATTCGCGACATATTGAAATCGACCGGGGCGTCTGTCGCCGGGCTTTACCATGGCTCACACCTGATCGTCTCCTATCCCGCAGCCGGACAGACCGGGCTGACGCTGGAAGGCCACCCCCACGCCGGAGCCGCCAATCATGATGACGACCATGTCCTGCTTGATGCCGGGCTGGTTCTGCCCCAAAGCGAGGACGAGCATCTCCATGTTGTCAATGAACAACCCCTGGATGCGATAACCGAGCTGGAACAAAACTATCAGATGGCTCTGTATTTTCTGGGCGGGTTCATCATTTTGATCGCCGGAATTTCCGCCTGTCTCCTGCGGCGGATTTCGACCAGAGCCATTGGTTCACTTTCGTCATATGCGAATCGGGTGATCCGGCAGGGCGACGCCGCGACATTCAGTTCTTGCGCAATCCGGGAATTCAATGAAATCGGCGCCGCTCTGGAGCATTTTGTTTTTGCCTTGCATGAAAGCGAACAGCAGAAACGTGGACTTTTCAATCACACGACATCTGTCATCTACATGAAAAGTCCCGACGGGCAGTATCAATTCGTCAATCGAAAGTTCGAAGACCTGTTCCGCATCTCGACAGATGAGATAAGAGGCAAGACCGACCATAACCTGTTTCCGGCGGAAATGGCCGAGGCCTTTCGCGCCAACGACCTTAAGGCGCTACAGTCAGACACACCTCTGGAAATCGAGGAAATTGCCCCCCATGACGATGGGGAGCATACCTATTTATCGGTAAAATTCCCCCTGAAGAATTCAGCGGGCGAAGTCCACACCATATGCGGAATCTCAACCGACATTACGGCACACAAGATCGCGGAAAAAGAACTTCGTCTGGCGCTGATCGACGCCGAACAGGCGAACCGCGCCAAATCCGAATTCCTGGCAACGATGAGCCACGAATTTCGCACCCCGCTAAATGCAATCCTGGGATTTAGCGCAATGATAAAGGAACAGTATTTCGGCCCCCTGGGTTCAGACAGTTATCGTGAATATACGAACTACATTCACAACAGTGGGGAACACATGCTGGCTCTGGTAAACGATGTCCTTGACATCGCCGCGATTGAGGCCGGAAAGCGTGAGCTAGACATGGTCAAAATTTCCATTGATGACCTGCTTAAGGACGGTATCCGAAATATCGAAAAACCCGCCAATGACCAGGGAGTTCATGTGTCGCTGACGATTCCCGATACCTTGCCCGCGCTGTACGCCGACAGAAGATCCGTCATCCAGATCATTCAGAATCTGCTCTCCAATGCCATCAAATTCACTGAACGCGGGGACACGATTTCCGTTTCGGTGGAAGGATCGTTGACGCAAATGACCATCCTGGTCAAGGACACGGGAATAGGCATTTCTGAAGATAAATTACCAACGATCACCGAACCGTTCGCCCAGGAAATTTCCGACCCCCATCATGCCCAGGAAGGAACCGGCCTGGGGCTGTCAATTGTGAAATCTCTCGTTGAGGCCCACAACGGGATTCTGGGCCTGGAAAGTGAAATCGGCAAAGGAACAACTGTCACGGTGACACTACCCTCTGGCCGCGCCAACCCGCAACGTGAACTCCATCTCGAAAATCTGTCGCAAACACAATAACCATCAAAAAACCCCGCCGAAACGGCGGGGCCTGAACTGTCCGCTGGAGGACAAATTTATCAAATTTCAGATTCAACCCAGTCCTTAAGCTGGCTTTTCGCGAGAGCTCCGATCTTGGTCGCCGCAACTTCGCCGCCCTTGAACAGAATCAGGGTCGGAATGCCGCGTACGCCATATTTGGAAGGCGTATTGGGGTTGTCGTCGATGTTGACCTTGGCAATCGTCACCCGATCCCCAAATTCGGTATCGAGCTCCTCCAGGGCCGGAGCAATCTGTTTGCACGGACCGCACCATTCGGCCCAGAAGTCCACCAGCACAGGACCATCGGCACCCAGCACATCGGTATCAAAGGAGTCGTCAGTGACGTTTTTCGGCATTTTATTTTTCCTATCCAAGGGTCGCCCGGCACAAGGGGCGAATTCTGTAAAATCTGGGAATTGACGGCAACTGCGCGAAAACTCATATCTCAGAAACTTAAGGACGGACCCCGCATCCGTCAAGGTTCGTGGGCATCTAAGAGACCGCCATCAAGCAGCATGGCACGCGGGCCATCCGTCCACAACAGGACTGCGCGCACGGTTTTACCTGGATAGATTTTGCGCAAAGCCGCGCGGTAAGCGGCCATCTGCCTAAGATAGGGAATCGGCACGGCGTCTTCGCTCAGGGGCGGCGGACGGTTGGTTTTATAGTCGATAATCATCACGTCATCACCCCTGACCAGAAGACGGTCAAGTTGTGCTGAAATCACCCGTGTGCCCTTTTCGGTACTGATGGCGCCAACCAAAGGCACCTCCGGTTGCGAATCGGGGCCGAATAGGGGGGCAAGATCAGGGTCATTGAGGACGGCCAGCGTTTCGCGGGCAATATCATCGATTGCGCCGGGGCTCAGGTTGTGGGTGGGCAGTGCCAGATAGCGTAGCGCCGCCTGTCGACGATCGGCGTCAGGCACGTCCGGTAAGGATTCCAGCAGCCTGTGGATCAGTAGCCCACGCTGAAACCGTCCCGTGTCCTCGCCAACCAGAGGTGACAGCACCGGTGGTTCATCATCATCCCCACGAGACGGGGCCAGTGGATCGGGAGGGGCCGGTTCGTCGCCGGGCAGGGTGTTGGCCCAGGCCGGTAGGCCATGGAATTCAGGATCAACCCGCGTTTTATCGGCCGAATTATCTGGCGGGGCCGTCTGATCGGAAGTCAGCCGGGCCCCCACCTCGCCATCCAGTTCAAACTGTTCTATTCGGCCATTGTCGCGGAGCGCCTGTTCGACCAAATCATACCAGCATCCTTCGTCTCGCCCGTTTTTGTTTTCCCACCCGCAAACATAAACCCGGTCCTGCGCCCGGGTCAGCGCCACATACAGTAGGCGGCGATACTCACGCAGGGCCTCGGCCCGCACCGCCTCTCCCAGGTCCCGGCAGATGCTCTCTTCGTTGTCCTTGATCACCGGCCAGAAAACCAGCGGTGCGGCCCCCTGCTTTTCCCAATAGAGGCGCGCGCTTTGCCGGGTCAGCGGCATGGAACAGGTATCAGGCAAAAAGACGATATTGGACTGAAGGCCCTTAGCCCCATGAACGGTCATCACCCGGACCTGATTACGGCCATGTTCCAAATCGCGCTTGATCTGGGTCTCGCCCGCTTCCAGCCAATTGAGAAACCCTTCCAGTGACGGCGCATGATCGCGCTCGTACGCCAGGCAAAGGTTCATAAATTCGTCAACCGCATCCTGTGCATCGGGACCTAACCTTCCCAGCAGTTTTTTCCGCCCCTGTCCGCCATTCAGTAACGCAGAAAAAAACTCAAACGGCGGCGAAACATCGGCGGTACCCAGCAAGCGCTCAAGCATTCCAGCCGCCTGTTCATATCGGGTATTTGTTCCGCGTTTGTCATAGAGTGCGCGCCACAACGTTGTCTCACGGCCATGGGCAAGATCAAACAGATCCTCATCATCTAGATCAATGAACGGCGACTTCAACAGGATTGCCGTGTTCAAATCGTCCTCGGGCAGCAGGGCAAAGCGACCGGTCGCCACCAGGTCCATGACGGCAATCTGGTTCAGCAACACCATGCGGTCACTCCCGGCAACGGGAATTTTACGCTGCTTGAGCTGACGCACCATTTCTTCGGCGAACTGGCCGCGGGTGCGGACCAGAATCATGATATCGCCTTCGGTGATCGGTCGGCCCGCGGACTCCAGCATCTCACCCTGGTCCAGCCACGCCGAGATGGTTTGGGCGATTTTTTCGGCAAGACGCACCACCGGACTTTTTTGCGATAGCTGATCGACCGGCGCGTCCCAAGGGTCATCATCCGGGCCATCGTCCGGGGTCAAGGGTGGCCACAGTTCAATTCGCCCGGCCTGCCCGTCACGTGACGACTGATGGCGGATGGGCTTGTCCTCATGCACCAGCCCGTCTTTTGCCGCCTCGGGGGCGAAAACCCGATCAACCAGATTAAGCACCGTCCATACGGACCGGAAGGACAGCGACAGTTCGACCGACTGCCAGCGCCGTTCCGCAGCCCTTGCCTGATCGGAAAAAAAAGCCTGCATTTCGGTGAACTTGGCGGGATCAGCCCCCTGAAAGCTGTAAATGGACTGTTTCTGGTCACCGACGGCAAAGACCGTTCGGGGCAGGACGCGCTGATCGTCTCCTGCACCTTCACCGGCGAAAAAATCCTGCGCCAAAGCCGAGATCACCTGCCACTGTTCCGGGCTGGTGTCCTGGGCTTCATCGACCAGAATATGGTCAATACCGCCATCCAGCTTAAAATGCACCCATTTCACCAGATTGCTGCTTAACAGGTCCACCGCCTTCAGGATCAGGTCATCATAATCCAGCAGCGCCCGGGCGGCTTTCAGGTCACGATAGGAGTTTGAAAGGCGGGCACCGATTTTAAGCAGGGCAGCGGTTGCTTCAGCCGTGGCCAGGGCCTTCAGGCGATCCTGAAGTTCGATCAGGCGAGTTTGCTCGCCCTGCAATATGTCCAGCGCGCGCGGATGGCTGTTTTGCATCTTTTGGGTAATAAGCGAAGTCGGCGCCTTTGCTTTGCCCGTGGCGGCGATAAACACGCTCCTGTATTGGGCAAAATTCGCAATTCTATCTTCCTTGTTGCGGACCCATTCACCAATTGTTATGGCCCGTGCGCGGTCTGTTTTGGAACCCTGCTCAAGCACCTGGGCGACAGACAGCATCACGGCCTCTTCGAGGCCCTCGTCATCAGAAACAATTGACTGGTGCGTATCTTCTGACCCGGTTCCCAACCGCGCACGCACCGCATCAATGGTACCGTCAACCCCGCCATGGCGGATCAGCATGGTATCCAGACGCTGGCGATTGGAATCCAACTCCCCCATGATTTTGGCAAAACCATCCTCATCAACCAGCCCGGCGATAAAGTCGAAGGCCTGCCTGAGATCGTCGTCCTGACGAATAGCGGCCATCATCAGTCGATCCCGGGCCTCATGACGCAGTTCCATCGCGGTGCGTTCGTCAATAACGCTGAAATGAGGTGCGATACCGGCCTCTATGGGAAACCGGCCCAGCAGTGATTCACAGAACGAATGGATGGTCCGGATTTTCAGGCCGCCCGGTGTATCCAGGGTTTCCGCAAACAGTCGGCGGGCCGTGCGGCGGGCGGTATCGTCGGCGGGCCGCCCCAGCAGCAGGCGCAGTTGCTCTGTCAGCACCTCATCATCGATGACAGCCCAGCTTCCCAGGCGTTCGTTCAGCCGGGTCGCCATTTCCGCTGCCGCCGCCTTGGTGAACGTCAGGCAGAGGATTCTGGAGGGCGGCACATTTGACAGCAACAGCCGCAGAATACGGTTGATCAGCACCCGGGTCTTGCCGGTACCCGCATTGGCCCCGACCCAGACCGATTGCGTTGGGTCGGCGGCGGTAATCTGTCCGGCGACCTCAATCGGTGTTGCCGGGGCGGCGGGAGCTGGCTCGGGTGAATTCATCCGCTATCCTCCCCATCCGCGCTGGCCCATTCGCGGACACGAGCGAGATGGTCATACGTGCCAAAGCGGCTTTTGAACTGAGGCCGGGGACGGGAGCGATAAGGGGTCGCCGGGTTCTGGAAAGATGCGATCAGACGGCGCAGCCCACTCATGGCGGCGTCTGACGCCTCCCCGATGTCAAGCTTCAGACGCCTGAATTCACCAGGCGTACGCCCGCCCGAAAGCCTGACATACGCAAGCTCGCCAACCGTCGTCTTCACCACCCCCCCAAAACCTCCGGCCATGGCCATCGACGCTTCCAGCGTCAATTGCGGTGTGAGGCCGGATTCCACCTGCTTCCCGCTCGGCGGCGCGCCGGTCTTATAATCCAGAATGGCCAGCATGCCGTCAGGCAGACGGTCGATGCGATCAGCCTTGGCGGTAAGCGTAAACACCTTGCCAGAGGCCGCAACCTTCATCCGCCCTTCCGCTTCGCTGATCAGCGTTGTGGTTCCAGCGCCACGGCGGGTTTGTTCAAATTCTATGAACCAACGGGCAATACGCACGAACCGCGGCCACCAGAAAGCCCGGATACCGGGGCGGACCAGCACGTCATCGAAGACCTCGCGGCCAATCCTGACAAGCTGCGCCTCGGCGTCTTCCGTTAACGGACCTGACGGCTGGCTTTTCACAAATTTCTCCAATGCCGCGTGAACAAGATTACCCCGATCGGCGGCACCTGGGTCGGCATCCAGCGGATCAAGCGGTTTGAGGCCCAGGATGCGCTCGGCATAAATGGCGTAGGGGTCCCTGATCCAAGTCTCTATACGGGTGACGGAAAGCTGATCGGGCCGGGCGCTAAGGGGAGGTCTGGGCGCGGGAGCGCTAACGGCTGTCGGCGTCTGCTCATCTGGCTGATCAAGGGCATCGAACCAATCAATAAAATCGTGTCGGCGCGGCAATCCTGACGGATACCCCAAGCCCTCAAGACAATTGTCCAGTCGCAATAGCCATCTCGATGAAACGGCGGGCGTACCCTCGACCCGTTCCGAGCGGGTCAACAGGACCTCGGGGGCCAGAAATCCCTGAACAAAATCGTGTGCTGTCAGGCCGATACGCCGTTCCGGCAGGGCGAGACCGAGCGCCGCCATCATGGGTCTACTCATCCACGGACTGGAGGGGGCATCGGGCGGCCATGTCCCTTCGTTGAGACCGCCAAGCACCATCAGGTCGGCCCGCTGCAAGCGGGCCTCCATCAATCCCCAGATAAACACGCGCGGGTGCCGACCGAACTTCGCCCTGACCGCGCGGCCCGTCATCAAGTTGTCAATCAGGGCCGGGTAAACTCCGGGGCTGACCTGTCCCAGCAGCGGCGCGGCGTCTGTCAGTTCGCCAATAAATGTTGCCAGCGCTTCCCCCGCGTCACCAGACCACAACCGCCCGGCACCGTCTTCCGTGTCCGTGTGGGCAAGATGCTCGGCCACGGTGACATGTGCATGGACGAGATCAATAATCTCCACCTTGTCCCGGCCAAGCAGCTCCATGAACAGCGTCGTCGCAGCGTTTAGCCCGTCGAGCAGTGAAACCAGGTCAGGGCGGGCGGGACCGACCGCGTCGTAAAGGCCCCGAATGCCTGAAGCTGGTCTGGGGCCACGCAACGTTGAAGCTTCCAGCACCCGCACCCGTCGGCGGAACCGGGCCCGGTTCATGCCGCTGGCAGTGAGAGGATGTTTGAGTGTGGCCAGCAACGGAACGGGGGCAAAGCCCTCGGCGCACATTCTTGCGATGAGACGCAAAAACGACCCGGGTGGCGTCAGCGCTAGCGGTTGGCCCGCCGAATCATCAACATCGACCTGCCAGCGTTTCAACACTGCCGCGACACGGCGCGCAAGCTGACGGTCCGGCGTGACCAGGGCCACGGTCTTCCCCGGTTGTTCCAGGGCCTGGCGCATGGCGAGCGCAATCACACCCGCCTCTTCTCTGGGCGTCGGACAATCAACAACGGAAAGGCTGCCGAAATCAGAGAGCCCCCCGGCCACACTGTCTGCGGGCCGGGAAGTGGCCGCCGCCGGGAGCAGCGCGCGGGCGATCAGTTTCTCGCGGCCGGTTGCCGGTTCGGCCGCGGTGTCCGTCCAGTTCTTGACCTGGCCGCGGGTAATCCCGAGGTGCTCGATCAGACGGGCCAGACCAAACTGCGGATGGTGGGCTTCAAGTTCCTGCCATGCCGCGTCAGAGGTTTCCTGATCCAGCCCCGGGAGGACGACGGCGCCCTTGGGCAGGTGGGCAACGACGGAGAGTAAATCAGCAGTCGCCGGAATGCTGCCGGTTGACCCCGCCGCGAAGACCGGTGTAGCGGGAGGGTTTTCCCGCCATTGCCGGGCCCGTGCCTCAAGCAGCCGGTTGCGGCGGTCGGCGGCGTCGATCTCCCCCTCGCCAGCGAGAACGCCGGGCCATTGTTCGGTAAGGATGGTCAGGAACTTAAGCGTCTGCTGCCAGTGTTCGGCGTATTCATCAGGAACCAGATGGTTGAGGCCGTCAAAAGGGCGGCGCTCCGTATGGAGTTGATCAAGCAGGCGGCCGAGTTCCGCGGCAAGGCGCACGGCCTGATCTGCGGTGGTCTCGCCACGAGCCATGATCAGACGCGCCAGAGCAAGCTGTCTTCTGGTGGCGGACATGGCCGGCGGAATACTGAAATCACCATCCCCGCCCAGGACGTTTTCAGACCCCCAGTCGCCGCCAATAACGAGTTCGTCTTCATCAACATCGCCCAGCGGCGTCATGCGTGGCAGCAGGGTCGGGGTACCATCACTCAAGCGCAGAAAGGCCTCGCGCAAACTGCGGCACGCGCGTCTTGTCGGCAACAGAACCCGGACACCGGCCAGCGCTTCGGGGTTGTCACCGACGCGCGCCACAATGCCTGTCGCCAAGGTATCCACAAAAGCCTGATGGCCCGGAATTGTATAGACGGCGGGATTGACGGTTCCGTTCACGACTGCCTGTTTTCCCTGTCCGGTGAATAAATTCTAACGGTGTTTAACGCCCGCATAGCGGTATTTCATGTATTCTTCCGCATCTCCCAAACCCTCCGGTGTGCCGACATGAAACCACTCGCCGTCGTGCACCATTCCGAACAGACGGCCATTCTCCAGGGCCTGGTCATAAAGCCGGTTCAGGGAAAAGGCCCCGTCGGGCGCGTCCCTGAACAGGCGGGGATGAAGAATTTGAACGCCCGTAAACAGCCAGGGCGTAATTTCATTTTCCGGCCGACGCGCAAGCCTGCCATCGGCTTCGGCATTAAAGTCGCCGACCCCGTTGTATCCATAGGCATCAACCGTGGAATGCAGCAACAGCAGCCCATCCATACGGTCCTCATCCCAGATCTGACACATCCGGGACATCATATTGATTGGACCGTTCAGCCAGAGGGAATCGCTATTGACCACCCAGAACGGCGCCTCACCCAGCTCATTCAGCGCTTTCCGCACACCACCGCCGGTTTCCAGCAATTCATCGAGTTCCCAGGAAAAGGTGATGTCGGGCTCATTCCGTAACCCGAGGTGGCGTTCGATCTGCTCACCGAAATGATGAAGATTAACGATCACATGACGGACCCCCCCCTCGACCAGGCGGTCCAGCGCATGATCAATCAGGGGGCGGTTATTGACCCTGACCAGGGGTTTTGGCGTTTTGTCGGTAATCGGGCGCATGCGGGTGCCAAGTCCGGCGGCAAGAATCATGGCATGGCTAGGTAGGGTCGTTTGATTATCATTCATTTTTTTTGATCCGCGAGCCGGGGAGGAATCCCCCGCTTCTGTTGGGGAATGTGGTTATCGAACCAGATTTTCAGGTCCGTCAATGCCGGATGGCGAAGGCTCCGTTCCAGCATTTTCCAGACCCGTGGAATATGCACCAGATACGCCGGTTTTGCATCCCGCACGCACAATCTTGTAAAGACGCCGATAACCCGGGTATGGCGCTGGGCGCCGAGTATGGCATAGGCCGCGTCAAACGTGTCACGTTCGGGACCCGCCATGTTCATGGCCTGAAAATAACGTTCGCGCATATCATCCGCAATATTTTCATCAACATCTCGCCGCGCGTCTTCCAGCAGCGACATCAGGTCGTAGGCGCCAGCGCCGATTGCGGCGTCCTGAAAATCAAGCAGCCCACAACGGCGGACGCCCTCGCGATCATCCAGACGGATCAGGTTATCGACGTGAAAGTCACGAAGAACCAGTGTTTTCGGCTGCTCGAAAACCGGTTTTAGCGCCGCCGCCCACAGCGCGTGGAATTCTTCCGATAGCGGCGCAGGCAGGGGTTGCCCCGTGACCTGCGGGAGGTAATGCAAGACAAACTGCGACACACCATCACGCAGGATGTCGCCACTGTGGTCCGGGGCACCCGGCAGAATCACTTTTGTTTCCGAGAACCGATGCAGGGTGCTCAGAACATCAACGGCGAGAGTGTAGAGTTCGGCTTCGCAATCGGGGTCTGACTGCAACAGCCGATTATAGGTGTCGTCTCCGAAATCCTCCAATATCACCAGACCGCCGGTTTCGTCCGCAGCGTAAATTTCCGGGGCGCTGAACCCCAACCAGACAAGGTGCCGCGCCACCTGGAGAAACGGAACAACACTCATTTCGCCCGGTGGAGCATCCATCAGAATCGCCCGCCGCGCACTATTGCTGAGACGATAATAGCGACGCGCAGATGCGTCATCGGCAAGCGGCGTGCGGTCGGCCAGATGCCAGCCGTTATTTTCCAGAAACGCCTGTATCCGGGTGGTCCGGTCAGGCATGGATTTTCCCATCCAGAAAAACGTCGGTCATGCGCGCCTGCCAATACCCGTAACCGGTCAACCGCGCCCGCCGTGCGCCTTCGGAGGAGCCAGCCACCAGCTCTACCTCCAGCCGGTCGCGGGGCTGATAGGCCCCCAGTCGGTCCGGCCACTCAACCAACGCGACCCCGTCATCAAGCGCATCGTCGAAACCGAGCTCAACAATCTCGTCAGCAGATTTCAGGCGGTACAGGTCAAAATGATAAATCGATTCAGATTCGGTTTCATAAACCTGAACAAGCGTAAAGGTCGGGCTTGGCACTTCTTCTTCTGGCGTTGTCCGGGCACGGATGAATGCCCGCGCAAACACCGTTTTGCCCATGCCGAGATCACCTTTTAAGGAGAACATATCACCGCGTCCGCACATACCGGAAAGGCGTTCCGCCAGGGCAAGGGTCGCGGCTTCGTCGGCTAGGTCCAGCACTGCGTGGGGAGAGGGCGCATCCGTCATGAACCGGTTGTATCCGCCAATGCAGGTTCCGGCAAGAGGGGGGTGCGCCACTCTCTGCGGGTCAATGTCCCAGTGGCCTGATATAAGCTGTTTCGGGGACCCACCGCAGGAAAACGGAATATGTTCGACATCGACAAGGCCCGCGCCGACACACCGGGAGCCGACAATCAAATTCATTTCAACAACGCTGGTGCGGCGTTGATGCCGAAGTGCGTTGTCGAGGCGCTGAAAGATCATCTTGATCTGGAAACCGAAATCGGCGGCTATGAAGCGGCGGATCGAACCCTTGACGCCCAGAACCGCGCCTATTCAGCGGCGGCGAAAATGATCAACTGTTCGCCGGGTAATATCGCCATTGTCGAAAACGCCACGGTTGCCTGGTGCGCGGCATTTTATGGTATCGCCGAAACCTTCAGGCCCGGCGACCGTATTCTGACGGCCATGGCCGAATACGGCAGCAATTATATCTCCTATCTGCAAATCGCCCGGCGCAAGGGCGTTATTATCGACACAATTCCCAATGATGAAACCGGGTGCCTGTCTTTGTCGGCGCTGGAGAACATGATCGATGACCGCGTCAGACTGATCACCATTACCCATGTTCCCACCAACGGCGGTCTGGTTAATCCGGCGGCTGGTGTTGGCCGGATCGCCAAGGCGGCCGGGATTCCCTATTTGCTTGATGCCTGCCAGTCCGTCGGCCAGTTGCCTGTTGATGTCGAAGAGATCGGTTGTGATATGTTAACGGTGACGGGGCGAAAGTATCTGCGGGGGCCCAGAGGCACCGGGTTTCTCTATGTGCGCCCGCGAATGCTGGAGACATTTGAACCCCTGACGCTCGACAATCATGCGGCGACATGGACAGGTAAACACAGCTACGAAATTAAACCAGACGCCCGCCGATTCGAAAATTGGGAGGGCTATGTCGCCGGTAAAATCGGCCTCGCGGTGGCGCTTGATTACGCGCTTGAATGGGGAATCGAGACAACCCACACCCGGTTGATGCAGCTGGCCGCGACATTGCGCCAAAAACTGATGAATACCAAAGGTGTTACGGTTCGTGATCTCGGGTCCGAGACTTGCGGAATTGTGACGTTCACAGCCGAGGGTATGGAGGCTGATGAAATCCGGAGCGAGCTGGCCCGCAAAAACATAAACGTTACTCACTCAACCAGATTTTCAACCCGTCTGGACATGGAAGACCGGGATCTGGACGCCGTCGTCCGTGCGTCTGTTCATTATTACAACACGGAAGATGAAATTGAGCGGTTCATGATCGCCCTTGAAGAGGTTCTGACGGCACCTTAGGCGCCGGTCTCAGCCGTTTGATTTTTTGTGGCAAAATGTTAGGTTGAAGATGTCATCCGGCGGTAGCCGGGTGTCGGAACGCAGTTATTGGACGGCAGTGTATGGCTGAGCCCCAAATCAAATTGACCCGCACCTATCAGAAACTGGTGAAGGGCACAAATATTAACGAAGTCACGTTGCTGGCGACTGATTATCTTAACCATTACAACGAACTGGTCATGCTGCTTGATCTCGTCCCCGACATGCCTGAAATGCTCGATGACGCCAAGGCCTGGAAACCCAAAACCTACGCCGAACATTTTATGGATTCCTCATTTTCCGACAAGGAACTCGCGATCCAGGCGTACGACAATGCGGCTGATGAGCACCGCCTCCCTTTCGATGAGGCGCTTACAGAGGCCGACGACATGATCGCCTTGGCAATCAACACCATAGAAGCTACCGTCAAGGCCGGGAATGAGGCGCAGTTGCGTGATTTGGTTTCGAGCACGTCACGCGACATTCAGGAAATCCTGGATCGCGCCAGCGCCATCATAAATGGCGATTACGGTGTCAAAGAGGAGGCCGATTCGGTCACCCTTGACCAGTCCGATATCGACGCCCTGTTTGATTAATGCTCAACGCGGTCAGGGCGTTTTCTGACCCGCGTCCGGTATCTGGTCGATCTGCAGTTTGGTGATGGCCGCGCCGATCTGGTCGTCGGGAATATTGGTGGGCAAGCGGCAAATGACTGTGGTGCCGCGCCCCAGCTGGGATCGGATTTCAACCTCTCCCCCGTGGCGCTCAATGAAGCGCTTGACGATCGTCAGCCCGAGCCCCACTCCACGGTCCTTTGCTCCTGAATCCTGAACATTGGCGGGGGCGTCGGCGCTGCCCTTGTCAAACGCCGTAAAGATACGCTCCTTATCTCCCTGCGATATACCAACCCCTGAATCAGTGACGATAAGCTCGACATTTGATTTGGTCCGCGCGCCCGTCAGGGTGACTGAGCCGTGGGGCGGGGTATAGGAGATGGCGTTTGCCAGCAACTTGTAAATGATCTGTTTCAGGCGTTCGCTGTCGGCGATGACCCAGCCGATTTCCGGCGGGCATTCAAAGGTTAGCCTGATGTCTTTGCTTTTGGCGCGGTTCTCGACCAGATGAAGGGCCGAAACCAGCAACCCATGAACATCAACACTGTCCATGTTGAGCTCTAACTGCCCGGCGTCCATGGCCGCCAGATCAAGTATGTCGCCAACCACGCCCATTAGATTTTTTGAAGTTCCCGCAATGCCGCGCGCATATTCGTCCTGGCGCGGATTCAGTTTGCCAAAATATTCCTGCCCGAGCATATCGGCAAACCCAATCACCGTATTCAACGGCGTCCGGATTTCGCGAGAGACATCGGCGATGAACTGCGATTTCATCCGATTGGCCTCTTCCAAGGCCTCAGCCCGTTCCCGCAGGGCCTGCTCTATGCGCGCACTGTCCGTAATATCAATATAGGAAAGCAGGACGGCCCCGTCGGGCAGCGGCACATTGGCATATTCCACGACCGTGCCGTTACTCAGGCGGAGATGCCCGTCGCTTTGCGCCCGCGTCAGCAAGCGGGCGGAAACCAGCGCCCTGTGGTTATTCCAGTTGGTTTCGTTCCAGGCTTCGGCGCCATCGGGAGGGGGGATCAGATGACGCGATTTATCCAGAACTTCGGTCAGGTGAGGACGCTCGTTCAAATCGCTTTCGTGTAATTCCCAGAGCTGTGCATAGACCGGGTTGAACAACTTCAGACGCCCGTCACTGGCGAATACGGCGACGCCCTCATGCAGGTTGTCCAGCGTTTCCGTTTGTACGGCCCCCTGTTCATTAAAGGAGCGTTGCAGGTCCAGTCGTTCCGATTGGTCCTCAAACGTATGGGCCAGACCGCCATCACCATAAGGGGCGATACGGTGGCGAATAGAGCGCCCGTCGGGCAGGTGCATCATTTCATCGAACGGCTCTCCAAGGGCACGGAACCTGGCGATTTCCTGTTCCTTGAATATGCGAAAATCCGCGACTTCCGGCAGGCTTCGGGCTTCGCGCTGCTTTTCCAACAGCTCACTCATGTTTGGCCCGCCGAGTAGCCAGTCGCGCTCCAGGCCCCACAGCTTCGCATAGGCCGCGTTGAAATATTCAAGCCGGGTATCTCGGGCGAAGATGGCGATGGCTGTCGGTAAATCATCGAGAACACTGTCGTCAAGTGGGGCCGGGCCAGCAACTGGCCCAACGGTATCATCCGCCACGCTCCCCACATGCTCGCCCGACCGATCAATGGCATAACCCAATGTCCCGCCGCCTATCGAGGCGAGGGGTATTTCATTGATGTCCATCAGCGACGCCGCGCCGTCCTGGTCGATCAGGCGGCGCTCTGAAACGGGTGCGCTGATCTCTTTCGCCCGCTTCGCCAGATCAGACGTTCCGTCCGCGATATCCGTCGCCGCGATATTGGTGAAAGCCAGATCGAGTTTCGAATCGCGAAGCCAGATTGGCACCGGCATGGCGTCGAGTAACGCCGTCAGGTGGCGATCATCGTAACCCGATGAATTGATTGCAGGTGTTTCAGGCTTGACCGTCACCTCTCCCGATATCAGGTCCGTAATGTCACGCATCCAGACCAGATCAGCCAGCTGTTCTCCGGCTGCTGTTTCGGCTCGCTGACCGATGGCCTGAACGAGGCGATCCTGGGATTTAAGGACCAGATCAAAGGACGTGCCCTTGCCGCGCAGCGCCGAACATCCCCGCTCCAGCGCCTTCAGGGAATCGCCCTGAAAGCGGGTGCGGATATCGTCAAAGCGCGAATGGGTTCCGGCCTCAAGGTTCAGCAGAACGGCCAGCCGTCTCGAAACGGTGATTCCACCCAGCACATGATCCCAGAGGAACAAGCCGTCCGGGGCCGCCGCCAGTATTTCCCTGCCCTTTGTCGCCACCGCCTGAAGGCGCGCAATTTCAGCACCGGCATCCATTGCACGGCGGCGCTGTACGGACCAGCCAACGGCGAAGACAATCGCCAATACCGTCATGCCCACCGCAATTACGAGGGCCATCAGCGGATCGAAATCTTGCAGAATTTGGTTCATTGGTTCTTGCACAACGTCAGACTACCCTTGGCGAGACTCCCTCGGCAAGCGCCATAAAAGATTTAATACAACGGCGCAAAAGGCGTGATTTCAACGTGCCCCCCGCGCGCCACCAACAGGCTTGACGGCGGCACCAGGGCCCATGAATCCGCGACCCCATCCAGGGGTTCTGACAGGATCAGACAGGCCTTGTCATGAACCGCCGGAAAATCATCAACAATTTCCGAGTGAGTACCTGTATCAATCTCAGACAGAATGTCTGTTCCGTAATATAAGCTTGGCGGAAAGTCATCATTTGCATAGCGAACAGCATGTATGGTCAACCCGTCGCTGACGACCGCCGTCAGGCGAAAGGGTTCGATGATTTCATGCTCTGCCATAACGCCGAGAATCTGGCCGGCGGTTAAGGCCAGGGCGCGCGCCGGCGCTTCGGCGAGCCCGTTGCCCATGGCCAGGTAGAAAAATATTTCACTGTCCGTCGTTCCCTGCAATTGGGAATAAAGTTCCGGGCGAATGGCCATGGCCAGATCGCGATGCAGGGCCCCGAAGCCGCCGACCTGGCCATTATGCATAAACAGGTGATTGCCGTGACGGAACGGATGACAGTTGGCGCGGTTGATGGCCGACCCGGTTGAAGCACGGACATGACCGAAAAACATCCGCGCCTTGATCTGCTGGCAAACATTCAGCAGGTTTTCGTCATTCCAGGCGGGGTAGACGTCGCGAAACAGCCCCGGTTCGGGTCTGGAGTTGTACCAGCCGATACCAAAACCGTCCGCATTGATCGCACTTTTGGATTTGTGCGCGTCGCGGCTTTGCGCGATCAGGGAGTTTTCTGGTCTCACGATCAGTTGCTCCAGATAGATGGGCGGTCCCGAATAGGCGATCCAGCGGCACATGAGGGAGAGTCTCTTTTCCAGGCAACAAAGTTGGATTTAAACATTTAATATGCGGAAATACCACTTTGGGCTTGGCCACAATCCCCGCTAACATGGAATTATTATGCAGGGGGGGAATTAACCGCATGAACACCTATGACTATATCATCGTTGGCGCCGGGTCGGCAGGCTGCGTGTTGGCAAATCGCCTGAGTGAAAATCCGGACGCCAGCGTTCTGCTGCTGGAGGCGGGCGGCAATGACAGCAACCCGTGGATTCATATTCCTGTCGGTTATGTCAAAACCATGGTCAATCCGAACCTTAACTGGCTATTCGATACCGAACCGGAGCAAACCACTCACAATCGCCCAATTCCGATTCCCCGGGGCAAGGTGCTGGGCGGGTCCAGTTCAATTAACGGCATGCTTTACGTGCGTGGGAACAGCGGAGACTACGATGGCTGGGCGCAACTGGGCAACCGGGGCTGGTCTTACCAGGACATCCTGCCGTATTTCAGAAAATCGGAAAACCGCGAGACGGGAGCCGATGAGTATCGGGGATCGGGTGGATTGCTGAATGTGGCCGACCTGACAGAAACCTATGAGCTTCTTGATCAGGTCATACAGGCGGGAACGGAAATCGGGGTCCCGGCCAATCCCGATTACAATGGGGCGACACAGGAAGGATTTGCCTATTTCCAGCTGACGCAGAAAAACGGACGCCGCCACAGTACCAAAACGGCTTTTCTCAATCCCGTGCGCCGCCGACCTAACCTGCATGTTGAAACCCATGCCCAGGCCACAGATGTTATCTTTGACGGCAAATCCGCTGTCGGCGTCAACTATCGAAGTCACGGCTCTCGGATAAAGCAGGTGAGGGCCGGGCGCGAAGTGATCTTGTCTGCTGGCGCAGTGCAATCGCCGCAGTTGCTTGAACTTTCCGGTGTCGGCCAACCCGACCTGCTGAAATCGTTGGGGATCGATCCCGTTCACGAGCTGCCCGGTGTCGGCGAGAACTATCAGGACCACTATGTGTCGCGCCTGCAGTGGCGCATAAACCGCCCGATAACCCTTAATGAAAAGACCAGGGGTATGCAGTTGTTGGGTGAGGCGCTGAAATTCGCCCTGCTGCGCAAGGGCGCCCTGACCATGTCGGCGGGCATTGTTGGCGGTTTCGTGCGGTCACGCGAAGGGCTGGAGATGCCCGATATCCAGTACCACGTTGCCCACGCCAGTTTTGCCGATCCCAAGAAACGCGTGTTCGATCGCTTCCCTGGCCTGACCATCGCGCCTTGTCAGTTGCGTCCGGAAAGCCGCGGCTCGATCCATATCGGCTCGCCGGACCCCTTCGACGCCCCTAAAATCCGTCCGAACTTCCTCAGCAATTCAACTGATCGCGAGATTCATATTGCCGGCATGCGGATCGCCCGGGAACTCATGAAAGCGCCCGCCATAGCCTCCTATGTTGAAAGCGAAACGGTGCCGGGCGCAGACCGGGAATCGGATGAAGCCCTGCTTGATCATGCCCTTCGCACCGGTGCGACCATGTATCATCCGGTCGGCACCTGCCAAATGGGGCCTGACCCCCGAACGGGCGCCGTTGTTGATGAGCGGCTTTCGGTTCACGGCCTGAAAAACCTCCGAATCGCCGACGCCTCAATCATGCCGCGCCTGACGTCCGGCAATACCAATGCGCCAACCATCATGATCGCGGAAAAAGCCGCGGATATGATCAAGGACGACTGGAGCCGTTAGAAGACAAGCACAGTTTGAGGCCCGGAACGAGAAGCCTCTGCTCTACCCAAATGGACCGTTTGTTTTGGGGCAAGCCCCGCTGACAATAAGATCGTGATTGAAATACAGGTGAATCCAGACAGTTTCGAGTTTCTTGAGGTGGCTGTAAACCGAGGCGGTGGCTGCGGGGCAGGCCAGTTTCAAGTAGGAGTACTTGACCCGCCCTGAACGGGATTTAATAACCTCGGCCTGATGGTAATAGGCCACCTCGACATCCATTTCGACGCGCATTTTGTCGTTCACGCGGATATTGCTAACCGTCCAGCCGCCCTTGAGCGGCGAGTTCTGGATGTCCTGAGCCAGCGCCAACGCGGCAACCTTCAGATCAGTCGGCTTGGCCGGTTCCCTTGACAGGTAGACCGCGGCCATCAGCAACGATACCGGCACCAGGATAATCACGGCGACATTTCTTAACACGCGACGGGGAATCCAGGGTAACGTCATCCAAGTACTCAGTCTCATCGTCGACATTCTCATTCTACCTCTTGAGGCGCGCTTCCAGACAATCCAAAACTTATTTAAGAGATGTACCTCAAAACGCTACCGTAATGAAGTGACCGCCATCACTGGGAGGAAGAAAAACTGGAACTGCTATAAACAGGTGAGCGTTGCATCATAGGCAAATGCGCGCTTGTACCAGGCGGGACCAACAAAAAGGCCCAGATGCCCTGTCGGGTTACGTGATTTTTTCACGATAAAAGAGGCGATCTAGCCATTTTTCAGCCGCATCCGTCTGGAACTGACGGGATATTTGTTCTTCCCATCAATACGATAAATCGAAAATGCACCCGCTTTTGGCCAATCCGCGCCCTGGTTTTTAATCTTGAACCGGGAAACCCCATTGGAACACGACGTGCTGACTTCAAGATTCATAACATCGCCCGCCTGCGTCTTACCATATGCAGGAACAGGGATTTCCGTATCCTGTACTTCATCACCGGCCGCAGTGGCAAAATTGTCGAGTGCGGCGACTTCCGATTCGTCAGCCAGACACTGGACCACCGCCAGTCGGGCCTGTGAAAGGCGCTGATACTCGGCCAGTTTTTCACCGCTCAGGACGACAATCTTGCCACTGTGCTTAAGGCGTGCGCCCTTACCACTCGCCAGGATTTTTTCGGTGCTCTTCAACTGGCCTTCCAGGTGTCTGAGGTACGGAGTCCAGTCGCCCTTCAGTTTCTGCTTCACATAGCTTTTGATGCTGGCGTGGGTCAGTGTTTTCCACATTGGGTAACGTGGAAATTCCTGGCACTGGGCGAGCGCCGAATTGCTGGCGAAACCCAGCGTCAGGGTGATCACAAGAAAAGATAGAAGGCTTTTTCTTCTTATTGGCATTTTGTGTCGGCCACCACTTAATGGGCAGTTGCGCCCGGATGTTAACGAACATGCCGACACTATATGCGACTTAACTTACCCAAACCTTACGGTGATATTAAATTCCGGTTAATTTCCATCCGGACGACTCGCCCCAAAATCCCGCTCGATCCAGTAGGCATAGAGCGCCAAAGGGGCCAGAGTAAAGTCGATCCCGCGCATGGAGGCGGGGCGGGCGATACCCGATGTCAGGATATAGGGCATCGCCTTACGGTTCGTACCTTCAACGAAACTGATCAGTTCTTCCGGGCCTTTGCCGGGGCGGCCGTAGCGATTACCCCAATCCATTTCATAAACGTGATCGGGGCGACCAGTTTGGGGGTCAAGGCTTAGCAGATCAATGCCGCCCCCGCGCCAGCTTGCATACGCCAGGTTATCCATGTGCGGCGAGCCGAGCCACTGGCTGACCAGGGCGGTTTCCGCCAGACGCTTGAAAAACTGATCATTCATGGCGACCGGCGCAAAAAGCGCGCTATAGAGGCAAGGGGCGCTGAGGTAGACCTTGAAGGCGACGGCGCGCTGGAATTTTTTAGCTTCCCGGTCGACTCTCATCAAGCGACGGATCAGAAAGGCGGATTCGAGATAGTCCAGGTATTTCCGGAGGGTGTTTTTAGCGATACCGACGGATTTGGCCAGATCATCCATGGTCACTTCACGGGCCGTATTGAAGGCCAGCACGGAAAATAGGCGATTGAGTTCCTGGGCGTCATTGACCCCATTCAGGCTGGCCAGATCCTTATGCAGGACCCGATCCGCCACACCGTCGCGGATAAACGTCGGCGCCGGCGTCCCCTCCTTGGACATGATGATGCCTTCCAGAAAACCACCGAAATTGATATAGCGGTAAAATTCCATATTCAATGCAGGCAGGGCATTGGCGCGGAGCGACATTGACGGGGGTCCGCCGCCTTTGTCCATGCCGAATATCTTTTCTTCCGAATTTCTGAACCGCAGAAACTCAAGGAATGTCAGCGGCGGCAGAACAAACGTGGAAAGCCGCCCGTCATGTGTGGTTTTACCGGTTGTAATCGCCGGAGCGCCCGACGAAACAGCGGCGACAATACGGGCATTTGGCCGCATATCCGCCAGTTTCAGCAGTTCCTGTTCCCAGTTTTTGACATATTGGATTTCGTCATAAAAAATGTAAAGTTCCGCCTGCCGGTCATGGCGATAACGACGGCAGAACATTTCAAACAAGGTTGCCACATCAGCCGCCGTGTAACTCGGTACCGTCATATTGCAGTAAAAAATGCTGGTCGGCTTGACCCCTCTCTCGACCAGACCGGCGACCGTCTGGCGCAACATCACGGTTTTTCCTGCCCTCAGGGGACCCGCCAGCACCTGTACATCGTGAGCGGGCCTGCCGGAAACAAGATCAAAAAAAGCCGGGAAAAATATGCGTTTCGGCGGGTTGCGAAACTGAATCTTGGTCTCGGCCTTGAATTCCCACCAGGGATTATCAAAGGCAAGGCGCTGAAACAGATCATTATCGGCTATGGTATGCATCTGCGTTGATTTTTCGCCCAAGCTTGGCCAACCAAGATCACTTATCTGATCTTAATGTGTATAGATGAAAAAACAGACCTTCGCCACCATAAATCTTTGGCGCCGCAGCCGCGCCGATAACGTTGGCCGCTTGATTTCTACAGGTCGGCGGTACGGCGGCGGATTTCCGGTAAAACCTGGTCTTCGAACCATGGGTTCTTTTTTAACCAGGCGGTTGTGCGCCAGCTTGGGTGCGGCGTTGGGATGATGCCCGGCCCATAGTCGCGCCAGGCCCTAACGGTTTCCGTCATGGTGCCGTGTCGCCGGTCGCCCAGGTATCGGGACTGCGCGTACAGGCCGACCAGTAGCGTCAATTCGATTCCCGTCATCAGATTGAGCAGGCGCTGATGCCATTGCGGCGCGCACTCGGGACGCGGCGGATTGTCGCCGCCCCCAGGGGCGCGGCCCGGATAGCAAAACCCCATGGGCATGATGGCGATGCGGGATTCGTCATAAAACACGTCGCGGTCAATCTGAAGCCAATCCCTGAGCCGGTCACCGGAAGCATCGTTCCAGGGGATGCCGGTCTCATGAACCCTGGTGCCGGGGGCCTGACCGATAATCAATAGGCGGGCGCGTGACGACGCGCACACAACGGGTCTTGGGCCGAGCGGCAATTGGCCTTTGCAAATTTGACAGGCGGATATATCCTCCAGAAGCAGGTCGAGATTTTCCGCCATCATACACCTCTCAGCAGGCTCTCGACATAAGCCGGAACAATTTTTGTTGCCTGTCCGTAATGAGCTTCCGAAAACAAGGACGCCCCCTCCGAAGGTTCCATATTCAGTTCAATGGTATGGGCTCGCCCCCGCACACTGGCAACGAACCCGGCCGCTGGATAGACACTGCCGGATGTGCCAATCGACACGAACAGCGCGCATTGGGCCAGCGCCTGTTCGATCCGTTCCAAATATAGCGGCATTTCACCGAACCACACCACATGCGGGCGCAACCTGCCGGTGGCACCACAATTCGGGCAGGCCAGATCAAGGCCAAGGTCATTACGCCGCTCGTGGACATCGTTGCAAACGGCGCAACGCGCCTTCAACAGTTCACCATGCATGTGAAGTACGTTTTCCGAGCCGCCGCGTTCATGCAAGTCATCGATATTCTGTGTGATGATCAACACCTCTTCAGGCCATTCGGATTCCAGCTGCGCCAGCGCCGTGTGCGCGGCGTTTGGAATGATGCCGCCGCCCGCAAGCCGCTGACGGCGGGCATTGTAAAACTCATGAACAGCGACCGGATCACGCGCGAACGCCTCAGGCGTCGCCACATCCTCGATCCGGACCGTCGCCCAGATGCCATCTTCATCACGAAAAGTAGACAGTCCGGATTCCCGGGAGATCCCGGCTCCCGTCAAAATCACAATCTTGCCCGTAATGGCTGGTGTCATTGTTTCCTTAAGTCCTGTTGACCTTGCCCCACGCCTGGAACCCTATGATAATCAAGGATCAGGATCAACCAGGGGAGAAATCATGTGATCAGCGTCGTTTTCGTCTGTCTTGGCAATATCTGCCGGTCCCCAACCGCCGAAGGCGTGTTCCGTCATCTTGTTGAAAGCCAGGGTTTAAGCACTCAAATCGCCACCGACTCATCTGGAACCAGCGGCTGGCATATCGGAGAAGCGCCGGACCCGCGGGCCCAACGGACCGCCCGGACCCGCGGCATAGATATCAGCGACCTTAAAAGCCGCAAGTCCAGATCCGAAGATTTCGAAAAATTTGATTACGTACTGGCCATGGATGCAGCGAACCACCGCGACCTGCTGGCCATCTGCCCGCCGGGCCGTCAGGACCGCCTTCACATGTTCATGGAATTTGCGCCGGAAATCGGTCGCCTGGATGTGCCTGACCCTTATTATCATGATGGTTTCGACGCAGTTTTTGACATGTTGGAAGCGGCGTCACGGGGTCTGCTGGCCGATATCCGGGACCGCCACGGCCTGTAATTCAGATACCATGACGCTACGGCAACGAATTCAGACGATTTTAGCGCACCCGGTGCGCCGCTTGTCCCCCCTGTCCGGCGGCTGCGTTGCCGAGGTCTTCCGCGTCGACCTGGAAGATGGCAGCTCATGTGTTGTCAAGGCGGGCACGACGAACAGCGGCTTGGCCTTGGAGGGCCGTATGCTTCAGTATCTGCGGGACCATACGGAGCTACCTGTTCCGGACGTTTTTCATTCCGATGACAGCCTGCTGATCATGTCGTGGCTGCCCTCCGGGGGAAACCTGAACCAGCTCGCGGAGCAACACGCAGCAGACCTGATTGCCGGACTGCACAGCATTTCTGGTCCCTGCTTCGGATTCGTTTCGGATACGGTTATAGGCGGCTTGCATCAACCCAATCCAAACACCACCACCTGGATCGAATTTTTCCGGGACCACAGGCTTCTGTATATGACAAATCAGGCGTATAAGGCTAAACGTCTGCCTCTAAATGTTGTGTCCAGGCTGGAAGATTTTTCGTCCTCCCTTGACATCCGCCTATGTGAACCAGATGCGCCAAGCCTTATCCACGGGGACTTATGGGCTGGTAACATCTTGTGTTTTGACAACAAGATCACCGGACTGATCGATCCTGCCATATATTTTGCCCACGCGGAAATCGAGCTGGCCTTCACAACCCTGTTCTCGACATTTGGCGAGCGGTTCTTCCGACGCTATCAGGAACATCGCCCCATCGCGCCGGGCTTTTTTGAAGAGCGGTTAAGCATTTACAACCTCTACCCTCTGCTGGTACATGTCCGTCTGTTCGGCGGCCATTATGTTTCGCAAATAAAACAAACTCTCAAGCGGTATGGATTTTAATTTTGGCTCAACCTCACCTGATTATCTTCGACTGCGACGGAGTCCTTGTCGATAGTGAGCCCTTGGCCAACGCCGTCATGAAAAAATATCTGACAGAATTGGGATTATCCATTTCGCTCGAGCGGACCATGGAGCGTTTTGTCGGGTTGTCGCTGGCGACCATGCGCAAGACCATACTGAGCGAAGATGGCCTGGATCTGCCCGACGATTTTGAAGAAGAGGTCATGCATCGGGACCGTTTGGCCTTCGCCACGGACCTGAAAGCAATATCAGGGGTATCCACAACCCTTGAGACCCTGACGCTGCCCCGATGCGTCGCCTCATCGGGCGAGCATGAAAAAATAAAGATGTCTCTCACCCTGACCGGTCTTCTTCCCTATTTCGACGGCAGGGTTTATTCCGCCACTGACGTGACGAACGGCAAACCGGCACCGGACCTGTTTCTGCATGCCGCCCTCAATATGAACGCCAACCCCCGAGACAGCCTTGTCATCGAAGACAGCCTGGCTGGTGTTCAGGCGGGCGTTGCCGCCGGAATGCAGGTCTTCGGGTTTGTTGGCGGCGGACATATTACCGAGGGACATGCAAACAGACTGCTCGACGCTGGGGCCCTTCTGGTTTTTGAACAAATGACCGATCTCGGTGGGATAATCGCGGAACTTTAGGCTTATGCCGCCCCCATATCCCTCAATCCGTAGGTAGACAGCGCTTCATATTGTGCGCCGCCGCGATTGAGATGTGAACGATACAGGCTGAAACTCCGCACCGGGAAAACACCACAGGCGAAAATATTGGTGGCCGCCAGATAATCGCCAATATCAGCCCCGGTGCCATGCTTGAACCGCGCCAGTGTCACATGGGCCGTGAATTTACGCCCATCCGGACCAAACCCCGCGCGCACGACCGCCGCCTCTACCCGTTCGCGCAGATCCGCCAACGCCGGTGAGGCCGCGATACCGGCCCACAACATATGTACCCGCTGGCGGCGTTCGAAGGTCCCCAACCCGGATACGCTGATTTCAAAACCAGGAAACCCAATCGCCGCCAGCTCCGCGTCCAGATCACGCAGCTGGCCCCCGTCGGCCTCCCCGACGAACCGCAACGTCAGATGCAGGTTATCCCCATCGATCCAGCGCGCGCCCTGTATGCCGCCCTGCAAAGCGCACAGCGTCTGGCGGATATACGAGGGCAGTCCAATGGCAACAAATAAACGCATACCAAACTTTATGCCTGATCGCTCCCGGCGCAAAGCCCTGTTTAAGGGGCCGGGTTTGTGTGATCCTTGTGGATGGCTTCGATACCATCCAGCACGTCTTTACTGAGCACCAGATATTCCGATTCCAGATTGGTTTTCAGTTGCTCCAGCGTCGTCGCCCCGATGATGTTCGACGTTACGAATGGCCGTGTACTGACATAGGCCAGCGCCATCCCGGCCGGATCAAGGCCATGTTCGCGGGCAAGGGCCACATAACGGTCCGCCGCCTGCATGGCGTTGTCGTGAAAATAGCGCATGAAATGTGGAAATAACTGGTGACGCGAACCTTCGGGTAGCTGGCCGTTCTGATATTTTCCTGTCAGCACGCCAAAGGACAACGGCGAATAGGCGAGAAGACCGCAATCTTCGCGAATTGCAATTTCCGAAAGCCCCACTTCGAACATGCGGTTGATCACGCTGTAGGCGTTCTGGATGCTGGCGACACGGGGAAGGCCCTTCGATTCCGCCAGCTCCAGCATTTTCATCACCCCCCATGGGGTTTCGTTGGAGACACCATAGGCGCGGATGTTACCCGCCTTGACCTGTTCGTCCATGGCGTCCAGCAATTCTTCGAAAGAAACCCAGTCGCCTTCCGGCTCAGAATAGGGGAAATCCAGCAGGCCGAATTTGTTGACCGGGCGTTCCGGCCAGTGAGTCTGAAAAAGATCAATCACATCCGTCTGCAGACGTTTGAGCGACGCCTCAACGGCGCGCTTGATGCTGGCCCGGCTTAAATCCAGTTTGCCGCCCCGGATATGTTCAAAGCGCGCACCGGGGCCGACAATTTTGGTCGCCACGATCATTTTATCCCGGTTACCCGTTTTTTTCAGCCAGGAGCCAATAATCTCTTCACTCCGGCCACCGGTTTCAGAACTGGCCGGAAAGGGGTACATCTCTGCCGTATCGATAAAGTTCACCCCACGGTCTGCTGCCAGATCCAGTTGGGCGTGTCCATCCCGTTCTGAGTTCTGCTGGCCGAAGGTCATGGTGCCCAGGCAGATGCGGCTGACGCGCATGCCGGTACGCCCGAGATTGTTCATTTTCATTGTGTCAACAACCCTGTTTAGCTGGTTAGAGGAAGAGCGTGAGCACGCCCGTATATGCATATAGGCGGTTGTTCGAGATTTCGCCATTGCCGAAAAACCCGACAAGCGGAATATCCCCGAGTGCCTTCCGGATCAATTCGGTCTCGAAACCTTCGCTGCCAAACAGTGACGGTCCACGGGCAACGCACGAAAAGTAAAGTGCCGCCCGCGGCGGTTCCGGCAATCGCCCGAGAAGGCCATCCACCATTTGGCGGAGGTCCTGTTCCGCTGATTTTGGGTCACGGCGCACAAACAGGACCTTGTCACCGTTGTGAACAGCCTGCCCAACGGCGAGCCAGCCGCGGCTGACGTCAATTCCATGAAGATTGCGCACCGTGTAATCGCCCATATCGGAACCTTCGATAGGAAAGGCGGCGTGAATGTAGCCGTCCACGCGCCTCAAATCGCGCGCCAGCAATTCGCCAACATCATTTTTAAAAACACCAAGCGCCGTTTCACCATCCAGCCCCATGATCACGTTATCCATGGCCTCGCTGACCCGATGGGTTGGGCCAACGGGCGCACATCCCTGCGAAAGACCCGTCGCCACCTCAATTGCCGGAGAGAACAGTACGCCCGACAGGCCTCCGCCTGCCGTCGACCCCGCGGGCTGAACTCCCATGTTTCGGGAAGCGGCAAGGCCGCCGACTAGAAAGCCCGGAATTTCAAGGTTGAGGTTTTCCATTTCCATTGACAGGGACTCCACCAGCCGGACGGTCCCGGCATTCAGGGGATCGCCATGAACGACACCAAAGGGAGGGGATGCCGCCCGCATCCAGCTACGAACATCCGCCGGGATTTCATCGACGTTTTGCCGTAGAGTCGGCAGCCGGGCGTAACTGTCCACAGGCAGGGTCATGATCAGTCCGCCGGCCGCCGGCCGGCCAAAAATTTCCCGCCCGCCGACGCTGATGCCGGTTCCGATCGAACCAACCCAATCCCCGATTTCCGTGCACTGCCTGAGATAAGTCAGGATACTGGAAAAATCATCCTCCAGGACATCGGTGGTGTACAGAAACCCCAGACGGGAATAGCCCGCTTCAACTGCTGGAAATTCCGCCAGCTGCCGTTCCAGTTCCTTGGCGATTGCGGCCCATCCGTCGGCCTCGGCGCTAATTGATCTGAACGTGATCCCCGTACTCATCAATCGGCACTCCGGAGCAACCGCCTGACATAGGGCAGCAAGTTACGGACAATAACATCAACGCCCTTGGGATTGGGGTGGATGGCATCTTCCTGATTAAGGTCGGGAACGGCGGCGACACCTTCCAGAAAAAACGGGACCAGGACAACCCCATGCCTGGCGGCCAGGGCTGGAAAAACCCTATTGAACTCATCACCATACTCTGCGCCCAGATTGGGGGGCGCCCTCATGCCGGTCAGCAGGATACGTACACCGGCCTGCTTGGCTTCGTTGATGATGGCATCCAGGTTTTCAAGGGTTGCTTTCGGGTCCAGCCCACGCAGGCCGTCATTGGCGCCAAGCTCAATAATCAGTGCATCCGGTTTTTCGCTCAACGCCCAGCCGAGCCGGGACCGCCCTCCCGCCGTGGTATCACCGGAAACACCGGCATTGATGACCCGAACGTCCATGCCCTCTTTTTTCAGGGCGGATTCCAGGCGCACGGGAATGGACTGGGCGCGGGACAGTCCCAATCCTGCCGTCAGGCTATCGCCGATCATCAGGACTGTTTGTCCCTGCCCGGCCTGCAGGGGCAAAACAAAAGCGGGCGCAGCCAGGATCAGGGCGGCGTTGACAAGCGCCGCAAGGAGCCCATATTGCCTGAAGGAACAAGGGTTCCGCCGATTTTCACCAAACTGCCTGATGGTCATTATGCCTTCCACGGTTGCCAATCCAGTTCTTTCACTCAACGACGTACACCTTCAGCTTAACAGTGACGCAGGGGCGGTGCACATCCTTCGTGGAATCAATCTGAAAATCAATCACGGTGAAACCATTGGCGTTATCGGCCCGTCGGGGTCGGGGAAAACTTCTCTGCTGATGGTGATTGCCGGGCTGGAACCGGCGACAACAGGCACGATTACAGCCGCCGGTCTTGAGATCACCGGCCGTAGCGAGGATCAACTGACCCGCTTCAGGCGGGACCACGTTGGTATTGTGTTTCAGAGTTTTCACCTGGTGCCGACGATGTCGGCCCTGGAAAATGTCGCCTTGCCGATGGAGTTCGCGCGAATGGACCATGCGTTCGACAGGGCCCGCCACCATCTTGACGCCGTGGGGCTCGGCGAACGCATACACCATTATCCGGGACAGCTTTCCGGTGGTGAACAACAACGGGTCGCCCTTGCCCGCGCCTTCAGTTCGGAACCAAAAATTCTGCTGGCGGATGAACCGACAGGCAGCCTTGATCAGGAAACCGGCCGCGAGATTGTGGAGCTGCTGTTCGACTTGCAGGCCCGCATCGGCACCACCATGATTCTGGTCACGCATGCGCCGGAATTGGCCAACCGTTGCGGGCGAATTATCAAGATCGCCGACGGTCAAGTCGCCGATGGGTAATCTGGGACTCGCCTGGAGACTGGCGAAACGCGAGCTGCGGAGTGAATTTCGGGATGGCGTTCGGGGTTTTCGAATATTCCTGATCTGTCTGTTTCTTGGGGTCGCCACGATCACTGCGGTCGGCAGCCTGAGTCAGGCCCTGAATGCGGGGCTAACGGCGGACGGGGCCAAATTGCTGGGCGGCGACATTGACCTGCGCCTGCTGCACCGCCCGGCCACTCCAGAGCACCGCACATATCTGAAAACAAATTCCGCCTCCTATTCGGAAATCATAAAAATGCGAGCCATGGCCCGGCCCGTCGGTCAGCATGACAAGCGCACGATGGTCGAATTGAAAGCTGTCGATCAGGCCTACCCGTTAATCGGGACGCTGGTGACTGAACCGGCAACGACGCTGCCTGATCTTCTGAGGATAGACAATCAGGTCTGGGGCGCTGTCGTTGACAGCAATCTGCTGAAGCGCCTGGGCCTCGATATCGGCGACAATGTCCGGCTGGGCGCGGCGACCTACCAAATTCGCGCCATTGTACTCAATGAACCCGACCGGGTCGCCAACGTTTTTACCTTCGGGCCCCGGTTTCTGGTGTCTGCGGCTTCCCTTGCCGACACCAAACTCATCCAGCCGGGCAGTCAGATCCGGTATCATCACCGCCTGACCCTGAAACCTGGTGCCCGCATCAAAAAATGGCGACAGGATCTGGCCGATACTTTTCCAACGGCGGGTTGGCGGGTGCGCACGCCGCATGAGGCGGCCCCCGGCGTCAGGCGGTTTATCGACCGCATGACCCTGTTCCTGTCATTCGTTGGCCTGACCGTTCTGCTGGTCGGCGGTCTGGGTATTACCGGCGCGGTGCAAAGCTATCTGAATACCCGCCTCGCCACCATCGCAACCTTTAAGTGTTTGGGCGCGTCCGGCGATTTGATCTTCAAGACCTACATGCTTCAGGTGCTGGTCCTTGGGGTCGTCGGCGTGATCGCCGGGATCATCTTTGGTGCTCTGGCCCCCATCGGGCTGCTCAGCCTCATCGGAGACCAGCTTCCGGTCCGGCCGGTTCTGGGCCTGTTTGTTATGCCGCTGGCTCTGGCTGGCGGGTTCGGCCTGTTAAGCGCCATCACCTTTGCACTGTGGCCCATTGCCGCGGCCTGCGAGGTTAAGCCCACCGGCCTGTTCAGGGCCCGGATTGCGCCGCTTGAGGCGATCCCCAAACGACGTTATCGGATCGCCATGGTGATTGGCATCATCCTGCTGGCGCTGCTCTGTATCAGTTCCTCCAATGACCAGTTTTTCGCCTACTGGTTTGTCGGCGGCAGCGTGTTGACACTCTTGGCGCTGCGCGGCGGCGCAACCCTGATTATGCGGCTGGCGGCATCGATCCCGTCTCCCGCCAACCCGCTGTGGCGGTTGGCCCAGGCGAACCTGCACCGTCCCGGGGCGACCACACCTGGGATTGTTGTTTCCATGGGTATGGGGCTGTCCGTGCTGGTTGCCATTGCCCTGATTGAGGGCAACATGAGCCGCCAGATTTCCGAACGCCTGCCTGAACGCGCACCCGCGTTTTTCTTTATCGATATCCAGCCCCGTCAGGTTGCGAATTTTGATAATGCCGTGACCGGTGTAAGCGGCACCAGCGGATATCAGCGCGTCCCTACCCTGAGAGGGCGGATTGTTAAGATCAACGGAACACCGGTGGAGAAGGCCACTGTCGCTCAAGAAAGCCAATGGGCCATTCGAGGCGACCGCGCGCTGACATTCGCTGGCGACAAAACCGTTGAATCCAGGGTCACCAAAGGACAGTGGTGGCCCGCGGATTACACGGGACCACCAATTATTTCCCTGGATGCCGGGCTCGCCAAAGGGTTTGGCGTCAGCATCGGAGATACGCTAACACTTAATATTCTGGGTCGTGAAATTACGGCGAAAATCAGCAATCTTCGTGAGATCGACTGGCGCAGCCTGCGCTTTGATTTCGCCATCATCTTCGCACCCGGGACTCTTGAAAAGGCGCCACTGACCCACATCGCCGCCATCGAAGCCACGCCCTCCGCCGAACGGGCGGTCGAGAAAGCCGCGACCGATCCGTTCCCCAATATCTCTGCGATCCGGGTCCGTGATGCGCTGGAAGCGGCGAGCAAGCTATTGGCCGGAATCGGCGCCGCAATCACCGGAACGGCGACCTTGACGATCATTGCCGGGGCCGTGGTTCTGGCCGGTGTGATCGCATCCGAACATCAGCGCCGGGTTTATGATGCGGTCGTGTTCAAGGTGTTGGGCGCGACACGACGAAGGATTTTGGGAATATATCTGCTGGAATACGGCTTTCTGGGGCTGTTGACCGGCCTGATTGCAACCGCCATCGGGACCCTGACAGGGTGGGCGGTGATCCGGTTTTTGATGCACACGGAATGGATATTTCTGGGTAATGTTGTGGTTTATACGCTCGTCGTCTGTGTTGTTGTGATTATGGTGACGGGGCTGCTCGGCACCTGGCGTGCCCTTGGGCAGAAAGCGTCGGTACATCTACGGATCGACTGAACTTTCTATTTTCGCGATCAAATCCCGGTATCTATTGATTTTGCACCACTTCCTGCCATATTTAAGCACACATACTGTTTTTTTGTTTCGAGCAACTTTAGGAGCACCTCATGGCCCTCGGACCCGACAACAAGTTTACGTTGCGCACCGCTCAGATGACGGGCGCACAGGCGCGCGACGCCGACATCGATGTCGGACTTCGCGCATATATGCTGAAAGTCTACAACTACATGTGTATCGGCATCGGCCTAACGGGTGCCGCTGCCTATGCCGCATCCACGTCTCAGGACCTGATGGCGGCGATTTACGGCACACCGCTGCAGTGGGTTGTCATGTTGGCACCGCTCGGCATTGTATTTTTCCTCTCAGCGCGCATCAACCACATCAAGGCGTCAACGGCGCAGACCATTTTCTGGGTCTATTCGGCGCTGATGGGGTTGGCGATCAGCTATATTTTCCTGGTCTATACAGGAGCCAGCGTCACCCGCGTGTTCTTTATCACGGCCGGGGCCTTCGCCGGCCTCAGCCTGTATGGCTACACCACCAAACGCGACCTGTCGGCCATGGGCACCTTCATGGTCATGGGGCTGATCGGCCTGATCATCGCCAGCGTGGTCAACATTTTCCTCCAGAGTTCCGCCATGCAATTCGCAATTTCGGTTCTGGGTGTGCTGATCTTCGCGGGACTGACGGCGTGGGATACACAGAAAATCAAAGCGATGTATTCCGCCGCGGATGGACATGAAATTGGTGAAAAGAAAGCCGTGATGGGCGCCCTGACGCTCTATCTGGATTTCCTCAACATGTTCCTGTTTTTGTTGCGCCTGTTTGGCAATCGTAATTAGGAATAACCAAAATTCTATTTCTGGCAAACCGCCCGAAGGAAACTTCGGGCGGTTTTGTTTTTAGACCAGACGGTCCTTTGGATCTTCACCTCTAAAAAACGCATCCAGATTATCAAGCGCCCGAAACCCCATGGCATTGCGCGTGTCAACGGTGGCGCTGCCGATGTGGGGCGTCAGGAAGGCGTTGGACAGCCTCATATAACCGGGGTTGAGATTGGGCTCGCCATCATAAACATCCAGGCCAGCCGCCGCGACCCGACCGCATTCAAGCGCGCGGATCAGCGCCTCGTCATCGACAATGCCGCCCCGCGCCGTGTTGACAATAACCGGATTTGCGGGGAACAGCTCAAGTGTATCGCCATTGATCAACCTTGTCGTTTCAGCTGTCAGTTCACAATTGATGGATAGAAAATCGGCGTGGCGAAACAGGTCTTCGGGCGTCGTGTGATAGACGGCGCCCAATTCCAGTTCCGGGCTCAGGCGCGTGCGGTTGTGGTAGTGAATCTCCATACCAAAGGCGCGCGCCCGGCGGGCCACGGCACGCCCGATGCGGCCCATGCCCAATATGGCAAGGCGGCGGCCGCCCGGCTGAATCCCCAGCAACTGTGTCGGTGTCCACCCCGTCCAGTTCCCCTGTGAAACCATCTCCAGCGCCTCTCTGGCCCGTCGGCCGGCATTAAGAAGCAACATCATCGCCGTGTCCGCGGTGGATTCGGTCAGGACATCCGGCGTGTTGGTGACAACGATTCCACGCCCCTGGGCCGCTTCGAGATCAATATGTTCATACCCGACAGAGAACGTCGCCAATATCCTGACGCTGTCCGGCAAGCCGGAAACCACGCTGGCGGTGAATTTGTTGGATGAACTCAGCAATACCCCATCCATGCCTTCGGCGCTGGCGATGAGCTGATCATCCCGCCATACCGAATCCACAGGGTTCAGGGCTGCGTCATAATCCCGTTTCGCCCGTGCCAGAACGTCATCCGGAAAATGACGGGTCAGAAGCAGTTTTGTGGTTTTCGTCATGCTCAGATGCAGCGCCCGCCGTCAACCTCCAGGCACACCCCGGTAATGAATTCCGCCTCATCGGAGGCAAAGAACAGGGCGGCATTAGCGATATCAAGCGGTGTTGACATACGTCCCAGCGGGATCGTTGAGATAAATTTCTCACGGATTTCCGGTTTATCCTCACCCCCCATGAAATCCGCCGTCAGGCCGGTCAGACCGATCACCGGATTAATGGCATTGACGCGAATATTGTCGGGAGCAAGCTCAATCGCCATGGACTTTGTCAGGGTCACGGCGGCCCCCTTGGAGCCGTTGTACCAGGTCAGGCCCGGACGCGGACTGACGGCGGCGGTAGAGGCCGTATTGATAATAACTCCCGCCCCTCGCTGGCGCAGCGCCGGCACCGCATGAAGCGCCGACAGATAGATACTTTTCACATTGACCGCGTAAATTCGGTCAAACACCTCTTCGGTCACGTCGAGCATGGGGCCGTTGCGCTGGGCGATACCGGCGTTATTGACCATGATGTCCAGACCGCCAAATTCGCTAACGGCCATTTCCACCATCGCCTTGACCTGGGCGTTGTCCGTCACGTCAACCTCACAGAAGACGGCGTTTTCAAGGCCCCCGGCAACACGCTTGGCGTTCTCGGCATTGATATCCGCGACCACCACCTTGGCCCCTTGCTGGACAAACCTGGTGGCGATTCCCTCGCCGAAACCCGATCCGGCCCCGGTGACGATGGCAACTTTATTTTCTAGACGCATAGCTGTCTCCCTCAGTTTGATGGGGTTAATTCCTACGCCGCCCGTGGCGCTCCGGCAAGGACAGACCGTCAGTCACGATGCCGTTTCAAATATTCCATGGCGCTGTTCAACTGACTCATCCGCTCGTGCGAGCCATAACCGGAGTCCGGATGATGAACCGTCGCCATCAGGCGGAAGCGGCTTCTCAGCTGTTTGGCGCTTGGCCGGGACATGGCGTGACAGCCCATCACGTAGAGCGCATCGGCGCGCGTTTCAACCTCATGGTCCAACGGCTCAAATGCGAGCGCCGACACCGCCGATTTCAGCTTCTCCAGCTCCAGCTGGGCGCGTGCCGCCTCGCGCGTCTTTTTCTGGGTTTCCGCCACCAGCCCAAAATCCGGAGCCTCCACATGAACCCGCACCCTCCCCTCATCCATGGCCAGCGCCATATTCAGGGCGCGACGCAGGAAATTCACCTGATAACCTGACGCCAGGCGGACCTGCAGGCGCGGCTTGCGCTGCCATGGGCGACCTTTCGACTTGCCGGATTTCAGAATAACCGTCTCCCGATCAGTGGCGAGGGGGTCACCGGGGTCTGGAAACCGGGCGAGCGTTTCCATGGGCAGGGTCAGGACGATGGATCGAGCAAGATCCGCAACATTGATGCGCCGCCTGCTGGCAAGCCCTGTCACGGCGTCGCGAAAGGCGCTCGAACAGGGAAGCGTATAGGAGGATTTATTCTGATTCTGATTCACAAAAAGTCCGTAATATATTGATTTTACTTATATTTTATACTTTATTTAACGGATTCAATCGCGCCGACCACCGCTGCGCCCATGACCAAAATAACGACGCGCATCGTCTGTTCGGCTGCTTTGATCAACCGCTTGAATCGCGTCAGCAATAGTCAAAATGGTTAACGCCAAAAAATCAACTACTATTGTTGTTTTTTCTGGCGAATTTGAGTGAATTTTGGCCGGGCCCGGCTATTTCCCCCGATCATTCCACCAGTCCATTGTTATTTATGGATTTTTCGGGTTAACCTTTCATTTACCATACCTGTCTGAAAAATTCATACAGGGGAGCGCCTATCGAATTCAGGTTCTGTTCAGGCGGTCATAAAAGTTAACAAAACCGACCCGGTGGCAAATTCATTAAGACAGCGACCTTATTCGGTCGAAAGCTGAAATTGATCCTTGCGATCCATTGGCATAGCGAACCAATCTCGCCTGCCAGGACAAACTATCCCACCGCGAAGGCATCGGTCTGCACCGGTAAAATAGGGAGTGACCTGATGAGTCATTTCCTTTCCGCACCGGTTCTTCCGGCGTCAGCGAACACCGGCCAGCCCCCACCGTCGCGAGCTCGCAAGCGGTTTCACCGCCTTCGTTCCACGCGGTCTTCAATCGTTCGACGCGGGCCGTACACTTCAAGACAACAATCCGCTCCCGGAATAAATTTTTTTGTTTAATTTCAAATGACTATACCGAACTTCAATCGAGCTCCTCCCTCTGCTTTCGATTATGATCGCGATCATTTGCACCAGATAGACCAGATTCGCGGCTCCGCCAGGCGATGTTTTCGCTGGCGGTCAGATTGCTCTTAACGGTCCCGTTTAGAAAAAATGGTACAACAGGTTAAAAACCCGCGTCATAAAAATAGTCTTCGCACAACTGTGTTGAGAAGAATGACACCAGCCCGTCGGCAAAGAGGGATGCGGGCCCGACACAAAGAAAATGGTGCCGCCTGGGTGACTTGAACACCCGACCCCCGCATTACGAATGCGATGCTCTACCAGCTGAGCTAAGGCGGCACTGATGTGTACAGGCGCAAATTAGCAAGCGTGTTGGCGCTGTCAAGCGCCACCTTCCACCATTCGGAGCGCCAAACTCCAAATCGCGGGTCATCATACCTGGGACAGGCGTGTGTGGGCTGATGCCGGTGCCAACTCAGCGTCTCCATCGACGCCACAACATGGACTCAGGTTTTAGTGATCCTGCTGGTTATTCTGGCGACGGGTGGGTATCTGTAAAAATTCGCCACTCGATTATCTGAAGACCTTCGGCAACCCGGCAGCGGCGACATAACCGAACAATTCGTCGTCCGGCAGGGCGGCGCGTACGATATCACGGCACGCGACCAACTTTTCAAGGTCTATTCCGGTACGCAGCCCTTGTTGTTCGAGCATGAAGACAAGGTCTTCGGTGACGATATTGCCACTGGCGCCGGGCGCAAAAGGACATCCGCCGAGCCCCCCCAACGAACTGTCCAGCGCGGTTGCACCCGCCTCCACCGCGGCCATCGCATTGGCCAGGCCCAGGCCGTAGGTATTGTGCAGATGCACACCTTCGAGGGCGTCATCCACTTCCGCCCTGACCAGCCTGAACAGCCGCCTGACCTGGCGGGGATTGGCTAGGCCCGACGTATCCGCCAGTCCGATCTCATCAGCCCCCGCCTCCATACAGGCAACCGCCGTCTCCAGAACATCGCGTTCCGGAACAGCGCCCTCAAGGGTACAACCAAACGCCGTGGTCATGCCCGCCTCGATGACCGGGCGTTGCTCTTTCGCCAACTGATCGCGATGGACGCAGACGGCGCGGACTTCTTCGATCATTTCGGTGCGGGATTTGTGCACGTTCGCCAACGAATGACTTTCGCTGATGGAAACGGGCAGGGTGATCTTATGGGCCCCTGCGGCCATGGCGTCCTTGGCGCCGCGTAGATTGGGGGCAAGCACGGCGACGTTTAGTCCTGGAAGGGTAAGGCCATGGGCAACCACCTCCACCGCATCCGTCATACCCTGAACCAGCTTTGGCGGCACAAATGAACAGACCTCGATTTCCTGGCAACCGGCCTCTGCCTGGGCGGTTATCCAGCGTTGTTTTACCGCTGTTGTCATAACCCCGTCAGCATTTTGCAGGCCGTCTCGCGGCCCCACTTCACTGACCAGGATGTCGATATCATCGCGCAAAAGTGTCATCGCGGCCCTGACATCCGTTCAGGCAATCTCGACCCCAGCCGCATCCGGGGTGATTATGGTGGGCAAGGACGTTGTGCTTTCCGCCAGCCGACTGACGTGCGGTGGGCACCGCCAGGTAAACTGATCAAAGCCCTGGCAATTACCACAGATGGCGCTCCAGCGCGCCGTTGTATTGCCGCACGAAGCGCAGGTCCAGGTCGCGGCCGACTCCGCCTGTGACGCCTGGGTCAACCATTCATGGACCTTGCCCAAATCGCCATGTTCGGCCTCTTCCAGATCGGCCCATAACCGGCAAATCCGCGAATCCGGACGATCCGCCGTGCACCTGGAAATCTGTTCCAGATGCCCCCTGGCCTCGCCCCACAGCCGCGCCTCAAGTGCGGCGTTGATAACCGCAACATGGCTCTCTTCGTGGTCGGCGTTGGTTTTTGCCAAGCGCTCCGACGCCCGCATGCGGGCCATGGCGTCATCGGCCTGCGACGCCCGCCAGTACGGCGCGACGAGATCCGGGTGCGGCGTCGTCATCCAGACCTTCTCAATCAGCTGCACCGCTTTGCGTTGACGCCCCTGTTCGATCAGGGTGTCCGCAAAGGCGCTGACGGCGGGTATGAACTTGCCGTCAAGACCGACGGCGCGCTTGAAGTGTTCCTGTGCGCCCGCCGGGTCGCCCTTGGCCTGCGCGTCGAGTCCCTGCTGACATGCCAGCACGGCCTTGCGATGGTGATTGCTCTTTTTGTCGATCGAACCAATACGCACCAGATCATCACCCGTGACCCCCGCGTCAAGCCATTGACCTTCCTGAATTTGCAGATCAAACAGGTTTTGCGCCACCCACTCGCTTTTCGGTTTCAGACCGTAGGCGCGACGCGTAAGCTTCAGCGCCTGTTCATGATCGCCCTTCTTCATGGATTGACCAATCAGGCCCCGCAGCCCCAGAAACTCGGTTTCCGGGTTTTCCGTCATCGCCCGGAAAAACCCTTCCGCCGCCTGCTCGTCACCGTTCAGCTGAGCGGTCTGAGCGGACAGCAGCATGGTTAGCGGGGGTTCATTCAACAACCCCTCGGCCCGCTTTGACTGCCGTTGCGCCTCGCCTCCATCGCCCGCAGCGACGGCGACCATTCCCTGCGTCAGGGCGCGGTACCCCTGGTTGCGGCGGCGGTTGCGCCAGGCACCGCTGACCTGTCCGGGGGCGCGCCGCAGAAACAGCCACACCCGATAGGACAGGGCGGCGAGAACGGCAATGGTGATGACGCCCCCCAGCAAGACGGCAAAACTTGTCTCGATACGATAACCCTGCCAGTCGAGCGCCACCTGTCCAGGGTTATCGGTTAACCAGACCAGGGAAAAAACGATCGCCGCGACGACCGCCAAAAACCAAAGAGCACGTAACATATAAACCGATTCCTATTCTTTGGTCGCCGCGATCAGGCTTACGGCATAAACGTGCAGACTGGAGACGGCGCGTTCGGATAACAGGCGCGCCCGTGCCGCGCCAAGCCAGTGGCTTGCCGCATTTGCCGACTGCGGAGAAACATCGCCCAGCCCCCCCAGAGTTTTGACCGCGCCTTCCAGGTCGCCCGCCTTAAGGCTGTCTTCGGCGCGAAGTACGTAAGCGTCAACGGAGTCTTTGGGCGCCCCACCATCAACCTGCCGGATGGCAATGAATGAGCGCAAGCGATTGGTGGCGATTTCAAACCAGCCGTGGCCTTCTGACTTGCTGGCGGCCGCGACGATGGCCCCCGCTGCCTGTGAGAATTGCTCGCGCAAATCCGCCAGCGTCGCGACACCGGATGCCGCGTGTTTTTCCAGGACCAACAGCGCCGCCTTCATGCCATGATCATTTCCGGAAACTGCCTGAACGGCCTCCAGCTCCCTGGTGAAAGGCTGGCCCGACAGAATCGTCTTGCGCAGCTGACTAATGGCGAGCACCGTCGCCGATGCTGGCGCGCCGGTGGGTTCGGCCGTGGGTTGGGCGCGTTTGGTTTCAAACTCAGTGAGACGATTTTCGATACTTGAGACAGCTTCGTTCAGCCGTTGATTTACCACTTCGGCCTGCTTGATCGCCTGTCCGGCACCGGTCGCCCCAGCCGATTCCATATTGCTCATGCGCTGCGTCAGGACGACAACCTCATCGTTCCGTTTTTCAAGTTCGGCAAGCCGCTCCGAAATACGTTCGAAGGACTGTCTCGCCTGCTCACTGTCGGTACTGGCCCCAGTCGCCGCAATCATCTGTTTGACATTACCGACGGCGCCCTCGAGCTCATCCAGGCGCGCCAACAGTGACTTGACGCTGTTATGAAGCCGGGTACGTTCCTTTTCCATTTCCGCGATCGTCTTTTCGGCATTCGAACGACCGTGCGCCTCGGCTTCCAGGGCATTGACCCTGTCCGTCAGCTTGGTCAGTAGCGGATCGGGAGCGGACTGGTACTCCAACATGGGGAACCGGTCTGCCACATAAGGCGACCAGCTGGGCCAAGTGATATAAGCCGCGCCCGCCAGCAGGATTACAACAACCAGACTCAGCAAAATGCCAACGAGGCCGCCGCCCTTGTGGGATCTGTCGATCGGTGTGGGTGGACTAACCACCTCGTAACTGGCCTGCTCCGGTTTTTTATCGGCCGTCGATTTCGGAGGTGACGTGACATCCGGCTCTGGCGGGGTGGTCGCCTTGCGGGAGGTTGTAGGTTTTCCGCCACTTTCTTGTTTCGTATCCGCCGCCTTGGCGCCTGCCGCAGCTTTTTTTTCCGCCGCCGATGGCCTGCTGGCCGGTTTTGGTTTTCCTGATGTCGTGGTTTTCTTACGACTCTCCGCCATTCCCTGATTTCCTCATTTGCAGTCGCCCACCCAAATCCATCGAGTGATCCATCAGACTATACCAATTCGCCATATAACAGAACAGACCGGACCCGCCCAGAACGGAATAAAAATGGCTCTCAAGTGCCGGGCTTATTGTCTTCATCCAGCAGCGCGAGCAGCGCCCCCTGTTCCGGTGTCGCCGCAACTCGGCGGGCTTTCCATTTAAGAGCGGCAATTTTAGTCTCCACATTGGAGCTCAGGCAGTAGGCGCAGACCCGGCTCATCAGGGGTTCCAGTTTTGCGCCGCAGACCAGATCCACAAAAATTGCCGCCGTGCGAGGTGAATACAAAAGCACGCCGTCGATTTGTCCCGCTTCAAAAGCAGTGATCGTCTGCGGGTTCAGAAGGCGCGCCTTGACCGCATCGTAAAGGCGCTCGCGCCGATAGGTAAATCCGCAGGACCCCAGCAGCCCCGCCAAATCGCCGGCAACTTTTGTCCCGGCGCAATGCAACAGGTCTCCCCCAATCCGGTCCCCCTTGCGCCGGACCAGATCGGCCAGTCCGCTCACATCTCCTGACGCGCTGAAGACCGTCCGAAAACCCGATCTTTCCGCCTCGTGCGCGGTGGCGTCCCCGACCGAATAAACAGGCAAGGAGCGGTCATCGGAACGGCGGCAGAAGGCGCGCACGCCATTGGCGCTGGTCATCAGCAAGCCTTGCAGGGTCGAAAGATCAGGGGGCGGGCCGGGAAGATATACAATTTCCAGCAGGGGATTGACCAGCGCCTGAATCCCCATCCTTTCAAGCACTTCAGCCAGAAGGTCGGCATCCTCATGCGCCCGGGTGATCAGGACACGCACAGCATTTACTTAAAAATATCCGGCCCGGCCCGGCGGCGAAGTTCCTCGCCCGCATCCCTGCCCATGGCAATCCCATCGGATGGAGGCCCTCGGCGGCAGGTCTCAAAAACCTCACTGCCATCCGACCTGGCAACCAGACCGCGCAGCGCGAGCGACCCGTCTGCCTCAACCTCGGCCAGCCCTCCGACCGGGGTGCGGCACGACCCGTCCAGCGCCTCCAGCATGGCCCGTTCACAGGTCACGCGGGTCATGGTTTGATCGTGATTGATGGCGCGAATAAAATTGGAACTGCGAGCGTCATCGGTGCGGCAGGTGATTCCAATAGCCCCCTGGGCAACGGCGGGCAGCACGATATCAGGTTCCAGAATTTCAGTGATCACTTCGGTATTGCCGAGACGATTGAGCCCCGCCAGAGCGAGCAGGGTGGCGTCCGCCTGACCTTCCGCCAGCTTGCGCAGGCGCGTCTGCACGTTGCCCCTGAACAAACCGACTTTCAGGTCCGGGCGGCGCTTAAGGATTTGCGCCTGACGGCGAAGCGATGACGTGCCGATCAAGCTTCCCGCGGGCAGGCTGGCAAAACTGTCGGCTTTGTTTGTGATCAGGACGTCGCGTGGGTCTTCGCGTTCCAGCGCCGATAGAAGCGAAATGCCGTCCGGCATCCAGGTTTCCAGATCCTTCATGGAGTGCACGGCGATATCAACACGCTTGTCGAGCAGGGCGGCGTCAATCTCTTTTGAAAACAAACCCTTGCCGCCAACTTCAGAAAGTGCGCGGTCCTGCACGATATCTCCGGTAGTGTTGATCTCAACAATTTCCATGGCCCCGTCCTCGGCCAGTTCGGGATGGGCGGCGGCCAGGAGCCGCCGGGTTTCATGGGCCTGCGCCAAGGCCAAAATGCTGCCTCTGGTGCCGATACGTAAGGGGTGTAGTGTTGCCATTGTCGTCCGGGTGCGCCAATAAGTGATTTCAGTTAACTTCAGCTTCCGGGAGAGTAAAGTCGCCGGCGGGACGGATAAAGGTTTTTTGATGAAAGTTTTAGGGATTGAGACCAGTTGCGATGAAACAGCTGCTGCTGTTGTCACCGACGCACGGGAGATTTTATCCAACGAAGTGCTTTCGCAACTGGATGATCATCGCCCTTATGGCGGTGTCGTCCCGGAAGTGGCGGCGCGCGCGCATCTTGACGCCATCGGTACAATTATCACCAACGCCATGGAAAAAGCGGGGCTGGATTATGGCGACCTTGACGCCGTCGCAGCGACCGGTGGACCCGGCCTGATCGGGGGGGTTCTGGTCGGCGTGATGACGGCGAAGGCGATCGCCAGTGTGCACAGGCTGCCCTTTATCGCCGTCAACCATCTGGAAGGCCACGCCCTGACCGTGCGCCTGACCGGTGATAATGACGGCAATACGGTTGCCTTTCCCTATCTGCTGCTACTGGTTTCCGGCGGTCATTGCCAGCTTCTGGTCGTCGTCGGCCCCGGCCATTACAAACGCCTTGGCACCACCATTGATGACGCCCTGGGCGAAGCGTTCGACAAATCGGCCAAGATGATGGGGCTGGGCTACCCGGGAGGCCCAGCGGTGGAACGGTATGCCCAGGGCGGAGACCCCGAGCGTTTTGATTTACCGCGCCCGTTGAGAAAGCGCGCCGGCTGTGATTTTTCTTTTTCCGGTCTCAAAACCAAGGTCCGTCAGCAAATAGAAAACCTGCCACCCGGTCCCGTGTCGGAGCAAGATAAACGCGATCTCTGCGCGTCGTTTCAGAAAGCCGCTGGAGATGTTCTAGTCGACCGCTGCACCAATGCCATCGGCATGTTCAAGGACCTTTATCCGCAGGGCAAGACCCTGGTTGTCGCCGGTGGTGTCGCCGCCAATCAGGAACTACGCCAACGCCTGACGGCCCTTGCTGGCGAGCGCGATCTTAATTTCATCGCCCCGCCCGTGCAGTTATGCACCGACAATGCCGCCATGATCGCCTGGGCCGGGATTGAACGCCTGGGCCTGGGTCAAAGCGACCCCATGACGTTTCGCCCTCGCCCGAGATGGCCGCTTGACCCGGACGCGCCGCCTGCGACAGGGGCCGGGGTCAAAGCATAGTCCCGGGCTAAAACTTATTTCGAACGACGCTGTGGGTCCTGTCTTAATTCGGGTCTATACTGTGCCCTACGTAGCTGTATCCTACGTAAAAACAGGAGCCGCGTCGGTTGTCCAGATTAACGACATCCAGAATCTGGTTATTCACCACGCTAGTAGTGGTAACCACCGGTGTCGGTCTGGTGGAAGGTGGTCTGACCCACTACGACGAAAGTCATAGCCTGGCCCAGCATCTGTTCAGAAGCGGCGTTCATTGGCTTGCCGGAAGCGTGCTCTTCTGGGGGTTTGAAATCTTTGTCATACCAAGTCGGTATGGTGTCGGCATTCGACGCCTTCACTTCCTATCTGCGATCACGGTCAAATCAATGATCACCATCGCCAATGTTGTTTTGGTGTTCTTGTTGGGCCGGGTGGTTTTCGAAGGATCATTGGATCTTAATTTTCTTACCAAACCACAATTTTATCGTATTCTGGCCTTAGTCTTTATCACCATCATCGTGCTGCAAACGGTCGTCCAGATCATCCGCATCATCGGTGGACGCACCCTGATCAATTTTGTCCTCGGTAAATACCATCAACCGGTTCGCGAAGACACTATTTTCATGTTCCTGGATCTGGTTGGATCAACGGCATTGGCTGAAAAGTTGGGCGACGTGGGCGTACAAGCCATGATCACCAGATTTTTTTTCGACATTACAGAACCGATCATCGAGCATGGTGGCGAAATCCATCGTTACGTTGGTGATCAGGTTGTCGTGATCTGGCCCCTAAGAGCAGGTGTGGCCAACATGCGCGCCGTGCGGTGCTGTTTTGCCATCAACCGGCTGCTCAACGACAAGGCTCCAGAATACCAGCGTCAATTTGGTACGGTTCCGGCCTACCGCATCGGCCTGCATGGCGGCCCCGTTGTGGTCAGTCAATGCGGTGACCAGAAACAGGAGATTTCATATTTTGGCGATACCGTCAATATGGCAGCGCGCATTGAACAGCAATGTAAGGCGCTGGATTGTGCCCTCCTGATTTCCGCGGAACTGCTTGAGCGAATCACTCTTTCTCCTGAATTCCAGGCTCTCTCCAAGGGCACCGTCCTGCTGCGTGGCCGCGAACATGAGACGGAACTGTTGACAATTGTGCGGGCGGCAGACTCTGATGGGGCGATGCTTGAAAATCCGTGAGTCGATTCCCGACATATCCTCATCTCAGCAATTGCACTCCACCCTACCTCACGTTAATACATACTCATGGCAAAAATTTCAGTCATAGGCGCGGGAGCCTGGGGAACGGCGTTGGCGATGGTCGGCGTACGGGCCGGTCGCAACGTGGTTTTACAGGCCCGGGAAGTTGAGGTTGTTACCAGCATTAATGACGCCCATGAAAACACGGTTTATCTGCCGGGATTTAAACTGAATTCGGCCATCCGGGCAGTAACGGACCCGGCAGAAGCCGTTTTGGAAGCCGATGCAGTCCTGCTGGCAACCCCTGCACAGCATGTGCGGGCCATGGCGAAAACACTCTCCGGCGCACTCGCGTACAACACACCCGTGGTCATTTGTGCAAAAGGAATTGAACAGAAAACATCGGCGTTGATGACTGAAATCATCAGCGACGTTCTTCCCGGTGCGCCGTTGGCGGTCCTTTCCGGGCCGACCTTTGCCGCCGAAGTAGCGTCCGATATGCCGACCGCCGTAACCCTGGCCTGCAAAGACAGCGACCTTGGCAAACAACTGACCGCCGCTCTGGCGACACCGCATTTTCGAATTTATCGCTCCGACGACTTGATTGGGGCGGAAATCGGCGGTGCCGTAAAAAATGTACTGGCTATCGCCTGCGGCATCATCGAGGGACGCAACATGGGTGATAACACAAGGGCCGCGCTGATTACCCGTGGGTTGGCGGAAATCGTTCGACTGGGTGTCGCCAAGGGCGCAAAGGCGCAATCATTGATGGGATTGGCGGGCATTGGCGATCTGACCCTGACCTGCACGGCCCTGCAGTCCCGAAACTATTCGCTAGGTGTGGCCCTTGGTGAGGGTCAGGCGCTCAACGATATTCTCGGAGAGCGGAATTCCGTAACAGAGGGCGTGTTCACCGCGGCGTCTGTTACTGGCCTCGCCCTTGAGCTTGGCATCGACGTCCCCATCTGCGCTGCCGTAAACGATATCCTGAACAATGGTGCAAACATCGATAAAGCCATTTCGGAATTGCTGAGCCGACCGTTTACCAGTGAAAATTTCTAAGGAAGATTAAACCATGCATTTTGTAATTTCCTGTACGGACAAGCCCGATTCCATGGATCTGCGGATGGCGAATCGGCCCGATCATGTGAAGTACCTGAAGGCGCATACCGACAAGATTGTCGCCGCCGGACCGACGCTGGGCGACACCCCCGGTCAGATGACCGGAAGTGTCCTGATTATGGAATTTGAAACCTTTGCCGCCGCCGAAAACTGGGCCGCCAATGACCCATACGCCAAGGCGGGACTGTTCGCCTCCACCGCCATCATGCCCTGGAAAAAAGTCATTCCGGCCTGATCCATGGGCGATTCGATAACTCTTTGCGCTCTCGACGATGTTACGGATGGCGGTTCCGGGAGCTTTATCGCCGAAACACCCGACGGGCGGCGCGGGTTTATGGTGGTTCGCCGGGGCGACACGGCCTTTGTCTACATCAATTCCTGCCCGCACATCGGCAGCCCGCTGGATTTCGAGCCGGGCAAATTTCTGAACCTTGAGAAAACCCACATCATGTGTTCGACCCATGGGGCCCTGTTTAATATCGACGACGGGCATTGCATTTCCGGCCCCTGCGTCGGCAAAGACCTGGAAAAGGTCAGAACACAGATTGTCGGTGGGAATATCCAGCTTGTTTGCTAACGGCATCGTGCAGCCGCCTAATCCGCCGCCAATCTCTTGAATAACTCTGAAATTCAGCCATAATTCCTTTCATTATCCAGGTAGGGTGGGCCTGCCGCCTGCGACGTTAGCGGGCATAAAAGACGGAATTTGCACACAGGGAAGGTCGGCAACATGAGTGAACATCACGTATTTCCGGTACCGGCGGATATCGCCGCAGCGTCGCATTGCGACAATGACAAGTATCTCGAGATGTACAAACAATCCGTCGACGACCCGGACGGCTTCTGGGGTGAACACGGCAAACGTATCGACTGGATCAAACCCTACACCCAGGTCAAGGATGTCAACTTCAACGCGCCCGATGTCTCCATTAAATGGTATGCCGACGGAACCTTGAACGCGTCGGCCAATTGTGTTGACCGGCATCTTGCCACCCGTGGCGACCAGACCGCGATCATCTGGGAAGGCGATGACCCAGATGTTTCCAAGATCATCACCTATAACGAATTATACGAACAGGTTTGTCGTTTTTCCAACGCCATGAAGGCGCGGGGCATCAAGAAAGGTGATGTCGTCACCATTTACATGCCCATGGTCCCGGAAGCCGCCGTCGCCATGCTGGCCTGCACGCGCATCGGCGCCATTCACTCCATCGTCTTTGGCGGGTTCTCGCCTGACGCTCTGGCGCAGCGCATCAATGACTGCGGCTCAAACTGTGTGATCACCGCAGATGAGGGTGTACGCGGCGGCAAGCCGATTCCACTGAAGGTAAATACGGACAAAGCGGTCGAAAGCTGCCCCGGTGTGGAAACCGTATTTGTCGTTAACCGCACAGGTGCCGAGATCAACTGGGTCGAAGGCCGCGACGTTCGTTATTTCAAAGCCTGCAAGGAAGCATCAGCGGACTGCGCCCCGGAAGAAATGAACGCCGAAGACCCGATGTTTATCCTCTATACTTCGGGCTCGACCGGCCAACCCAAGGGCGTTCTGCATACCACCGGCGGCTATATGGTTTACGCCTCAATGACACATAAGTATGTGTTCGATTATCAGGATGGTGAGGTCTACTGGTGCACGGCTGATGTCGGTTGGGTAACCGGCCACAGCTACATTGTTTACGGGCCGCTCGCCAATGGGGCCATCACCGTCATGTTCGAGGGTGTGCCAAATTACCCCGACACATCGCGCTTTTGGCAGGTCTGCGACAAACATAACATCTCTATCTTCTATACCGCCCCAACGGCGATCCGCGCCCTGATGCGCGACGGCGACGACCCGGTCAAAAAAACCAGCCGCCAGTCGCTGCGCCTGCTGGGCACGGTGGGTGAACCGATCAACCCGGAAGCGTGGATGTGGTATTACAATGTTGTCGGCGAAGGCCGTTGCCCGATTGTCGATACCTGGTGGCAGACGGAAACCGGCGGCATTCTGATCACGCCTCTGCCAGGTGCGACAGACCTGAAACCAGGGTCCGCAACGCGTCCTTTCTTTGGCATTCAGCCGCAAATTGTTGACGCAGACGGCAGCCCGCATGAGGGGGCCTGCGAAGGCAATCTCTGCATTACCGAGAGCTGGCCGGGGCAAATGCGTACGGTCTTTGGCGATCATGAACGATTTGTTCAAACCTACTTCTCCACCTATCAAGGCCGCTACTTTACCGGCGATGGATGCAAGCGTGATGAAGACGGTTATTACTGGATCACCGGGCGGGTCGATGATGTGATCAACGTTTCCGGGCACCGGATGGGAACCGCGGAAGTGGAAAGCGCCCTGGTCGCCCATCATGATGTTGCCGAATCCGCTGTTGTCGGCGCACCGCACAACATCAAAGGGCAGGGCATCTACGCCTATGTGACCCTGAATGCCGGGATAGAATCATCAGACGAACTCAAAAAAGAACTGGTCCAGTGGGTCAGGAAGGAAATCGGCCCCATCGCCAGTCCCGACTGGCTCCAGTGGGCGCCGGGCCTGCCGAAAACCCGGTCGGGGAAAATCATGCGCCGCATACTGCGCAAGATTGCGGAAGATGATTTTGGCAGTCTTGGCGATACTTCAACATTGGCCGATCCGGCGGTGGTCGATGACCTTATCGAAAATCGCCAGAACCGCAGCGCTTGAGTTAGGCGTGTGACGACGGGTAGCTCAAGGGTTTGCTCACGGATTGCAAAGAAGACAAAGGGCGAGGTTTCGCCCTTTGTCTGACCGTTATTTCGGCTTCAAAACCAGCAGCTTGATAATATCCTGATAGAGGAATCGCTCCTCAACCAATTCGAAACCGGCCTGTTGCACATACTGTTCTGTGTTGCGGTCAAACGTGGCGCCATAGAGCCACTTGACCCAGGGAGCCCAGAGCCGCATGACAAAACGCTTGAGGGGTCGTTTTGAATAAGCGTATTCGAGAATACGGACTTCGCCTTTGGCTTTAATGATTCGGCGGAGCTCACAAAGTGCGGGGAGCTGGTGAGAATCGTCCAGAACACAGAACAGAAACGTAGAGACAATAGTGTCGAAATGTCCGTCAGTGAATGTCGTCGCCAGAACATCCATCTCTAAAAGGTCGGCCGGGCTGTTCTGTCGGCGTTGCCGGGTCTTGGCGCGCGCCAGCATGGACGGACTCAGATCAATGCCGGTAACTTGCGCGCCCGGCGGATAATAAATCATGTTGCGCCCGGTGCCCACCCCAGCGTCAAGAACCCGGCCCCGAATTCCGGTCCAGATTGTTTGGCGAAGATGGCGATATCGCCCGTACTCAAACGGTAAATCGAGCACGTCATAAAGCCTCGCGATATGAGTATAGATTTTTGCAGCTGTCATTTGATTCCGTCGCGTTGAAGGTGTCATTTAGGGCACTGCTGCTCATCCGGCATTGATGTACATCAGCAACAGCCACCTTGTTCCAAACGCAAAAAACCGGAAGGCCGAAGCCTTCCGGTAAGTTTGTAAAGTCGTTTCTATTTCTATAGGGGGAGGAGTTACATGGTCTGGGTGCCGCGCCCGAATTCCGGGTAGGCCTCCATTCCACATTCAGCCATGTCGAGCCCCATGGCTTCATCTTCTTCGCTGGCGCGGATGCCGACAGTCGCTTTAAGCACGAACCAGGTGATTGCGCTGGTAACCACGACAAAGACGCCGATGGCGACGATACCGATGGCCTGGGTCACCACAGAGCCGGACCCGAAGATACCGACCGCCAGTGTTCCCCAGATCCCGGCGACCAGGTGGACCGAGATCGCGCCGACAACATCATCGATTTTCAATTTATCCATCAGCGGCACCGCGACCACGACCAGCAGGCCACCAATCGCGCCGACGATCGCTGTCATCAGATGATTCTGCAGGTCGGGCCCTGCCGTAATGGCGACCAGACCGGCAAGCGCCCCGTTCAGCGCCATCGACAGATCGATTTTTTTGTATAACAACTGCGTCAGGATCATGGCGGCAACCACCCCTGCGGCAGCCCCCATGTTGGTGTTGACGTAAACAATGGCCATGGCCGTGGCATCCGCCGCCGAACCCAGAGCCAGTTGTGACCCGCCGTTAAAGCCAAACCAGCCAAACCACAGGATAAATGTCCCCAGCGTCGCCAGCGGCATGTTGGAACCCGGCATCGGGTTGACTCTGCCGTCTGCTGAATACTTGCCTTTACGAGGGCCCAGGATAATGGCTCCCGTTAGCGCACACCAGCCGCCGACGGAATGAACCAGGGTAGACCCGGCGAAGTCGGAGAAGCCCATGGCTGACAACCAGCCGCCGCCCCAGACCCAGGAAGCCTGTATCGGATAAATGAATGCACTGAGCACAACGGAGAAAATCAAAAACGGCCAGACCTTGATGCGTTCGGCAACGGTACCTGAAACCACTGACGCCGCGGTTGCAACAAAGACCATCTGGAAGAACCAGTCAGAGGCGACCGAATAACCGTTGTCGGTAACGGCCTTAACCATTTCCGCCGTCTTTTCATCTGCGCCCAGCAAGGCAACTTCTGCGTCGGACGGATTATAGAACAGCGAGAAACTTCCTAGAAATCCACCCTCCGGAACACCTGTATACATAATGTTGTAACCAATCAGGTAAAACATCAGGCTGGCGATGGCATATAGGGCGATATTTTTCAGGCAGATCGTCGTCGTGTTTTTTGAACGCACAAGCCCGGATTCCAGCATGGCGAATCCAGCGGCCATAAACATCACCAGGAACCCATGCACCAGAAAGGAAAAGGTATTCAGAATATAAGCGACCTCGCCATCGACTGCGGCGGCGGCTTCAGTGCCCGAGAGGGCGATTATAAGCCCGGCGCCAGCAAAAACCGGTAAAGCTTTATTGAAAGTTTTATTGATCAACATGGAAAATTCCCCTGCTTAAAGCGCGTCGTTATCTGTTTCGCCGGTACGGATACGTACGGCTTTGTCAATGGAATAGACGAAGACCTTGCCATCTCCGATTTTACCGGTCTGAGCGGCTTTCACGACCGTTTCCACGACCTGATCCGCCACGTCTTCCTGAACGGCGATTTCGATTTTCACTTTAGGCAGGAAGTTGACGGTGTATTCAGCGCCGCGATAAATTTCCGACTGGCCTTTCTGACGGCCAAATCCCTTGACCTCGCTTACAGTCATGCCTTCGACACCCAGCGGGGTCAGCGATTCACGGACCTCGTCGAGCTTATGTGGTTTAATGACAGCCATTATCAGCTTCATGAGTATGATCCCCTGATTCAAAGTTCGTTGTTGCACTGCATAATACAAGGACCGTGCCAAACTGATTTGCGGGAAAATAATCTTTTTTATCAATAAGTTAACGTCATATGTGGGGAAGGTCATATATTTAGGATCGAATTAATATGTTTATTTTTTAATCATTTATTTTTTTTGTTTAAATTTTGATCATATCTTATGCTGGACATCGAACCTGATTCCAATGATTCTAAAACCATGAACGTCGCCCCCCCTATCAACACCGATATCCTGATCATTGGCGGCGGCCTTGTCGGTACCGCCCAGGCGATTGCCCTGGCCAGCACCGGGAACCGCGTCTGCGTGGTCGATAGGATGGACCCGCACCTTGGGCTGGATGTTGAGTTTGACGGACGGGCGTCGGCGATTGCGCTGGCCACCGAACGGGTTCTCGCCGGAACGGGTGTTTGGCCGCATTTGGGGAACAATCCGGCGCCTATTCTTGATATCCGCGTGTCTGATGGTCCATCCCTGCTGTTTTTACATTATGACCATCGCGATATTGGTGATGAACCGTTTGGCTATATGGTTGAAAATCGGCACATGCGCCGCGCCCTCATGGACCGGCTTACTGATTTTAAGAACATCACATTTCTGGCTCCGGCGGGCGTGAGCGAGTTGGATAGATCACCGTCGGGCATAACTGCCACCCTGGATGATGGCCGCCGAATTACAGCGCGCCTCGTTGTTGGCGCCGAAGGACGGCGCTCGCCGACACGCGATGGGGCAAAAATCGGTGTCACCCACTGGTCCTATAGACAGACCGCCATCGTCTGTTCCGTGCGTCATGATCTCAGTCATGACTTCATCGCCCATGAACATTTCCTCCCCGCCGGGCCATTTGCCATTTTGCCGCTCAATGGCGACGGCGATCATCCCGGCAACATGTCCTCTATCGTCTGGACGGAGACAAGCGAGCGGGCGCCGCATATTCTTGAACTTGATGACCGGGCCTTTAAATCGGAGTTTGACGAACGGTTTGGCGATTTTCTGGGCCAGACGGAAATTGTCGGCCCAAGATTTTCGTATCCTCTGAGTCTGCAGTTTGCTCACCGTTCGACCGACACCCGGCTGGCCCTTGTCGGAGACGCCAGTCACGGCATGCACCCCATCGCCGGACAGGGCCTGAACATGGGGCTGCGCGACGTCGCTGTGCTGGCGGAGGTCGTCACTGACGCCCGAAGGCTGGGGCTGGATATCGGCGGAGGCGACGTACTTGCACGCTATGAGCAGTGGCGGCGGTTCGACAATACCCTGATGCTGGCGGCGACCGACGGGCTTAACCGACTGTTCTCCAATGACATAGGCCCGGTCAGGCTGGCGCGCGACCTGGGGCTGGCCGTGGTCAATAAAATCCCGCCGCTCAAGAAAACCTTCATGCGCCACGCCATGGGGCTGTCCGGTGAATTGCCGCGCCTGATGCGCGGCGAAGCGCTATAATTGGCCTGACGCGCGAGCACCCGCGTTAAAGAGCATCACTCAGGGATCGCGGCTCAGCCCCTGCGCCTCCAGCGCATTCAGATAGTTCTGCCACAATTCATCCTGACGCGCGCCGTAATCATAAAGCGTTTCCCACGAATAGATGCCGGTATCGTGCATATCGTCAAACTTGATTTTAACGGCGTAGTTGCCGACGGGCTCAACCTCCATGATACCGACATGGCGGCGCCCGGCGATGGTTTTCTTCTGATCAGGGCCATGTCCCTGCACGTCGGCAGAGGGGCTCTCCACACGCAAAAGCTCCGCCGTCAGGCTAAAGGACTTCCCGTCGTCGAAATCCACTTCCAGTATTTTTTCTTCGCGTTTAACACGAATTTCCGTGGGAACATGTTTGGAGCCATAATTGTCGCTCATGGGTATTTCCGCCTTTCCTGTGTGTCTGCCGCACCAAACGGGTTATGGGGTCGCCGTACCGGACGGTGCCTCATCATCAAGCTGGCGGGCCTCGTCCTCCAGCATGATCGGAATGCCGTCCCGGATGGGATAGGCAAGCCCGGCCTTGCGGCTGATCAGCTCCTGCCTGTCCCGATCATACTCAAGCGGACCCTTGGTTAAGGGGCAAACCAGTATTTCCAACAGTTTTGGGTCAATTTCCTGTGTCGTCATTGTTCTGTCCTTCGCATATTTAGTGACGAACGGGCTTCTGCGCACCCTCTTTTTCGTGCACCGCCATTTCCATGAGGGAGCGCAGTAACTCTCCCTGTTCCGCCAGCGTCCCGCATTCGAGGAGCGCCTGCTTCTCTTGGGGTGTAAAGGGGACCGCCATGGCCACCGACGTAATTAGCGTTGCTTCGTCCGCCTTTTCCAACGCGTCCCACGACCCCTTGATTTCGTACAGTGCAAAATAAGTCTGCAAGGCATCAACAAACGGCTGACGGATAAACCCCTGAACCGGACCATTGTCAAGGTCATGGACAAACTCCGTATAGTCCACCCGTGCCCGGCGGTATCCGTTGCGCAGCTCCAGCTCTTGCTCAATCCGGAACCTCGCCAACCCCGAAAGCGTAACCAGATAGCGACCGTCGTCGGTTTCCGCAAAAGCCGTTATGCGCCCAAGACACCCGACATCATAAATGGGCTCATTATCACCGACCGTTTCCAGCTCTGACTGACGCGGCTGGACCATGCCGAGAAACCGCCCTTCACCCAGCGTGTCTTCGACCACCATTAGATACCGCGGCTCAAAAATATTCAGCGGCAAGCGCCCATTCGCCAGCAAAATCGCCCCGCTCAACGGGAAAATCGCGATTTCTGTCGGCAGATCGCATCTTGTCAGTTCGTAAGTCGATTTCCTCATGAAAAGAGAATGGTAGAGAGTTTGCGCCGCCCATCCAGAGTTACCGGATCGGTCGGCCCCAACGCCTCGAATACCTTCAGCACCTGCTGGCGGGCCGCCTCTTCGTTCCACGTCCGGTTCTGACGGATAATTTCAAACAATTGCTCCAGCCCCTCTTCATTGCGCCCCGCTCCGATAAGGGCATTGGCGTAATCAAACCGGGCCTGATGATTAGCCGGGTCGGCCTCTGAAGTGGTTTTCAATGAAGGTAACTCTCCTTCATCCACGCCATCGCCAAGCTCCGCCAGTTCCAGGGCGGAGATCGCGGCGGCAATTTCCTGTTTTGACTTCAGATCGTCCGGCAGACTGTCCGTCATTTCATAGGCCAAATCCGTTTCCCCCATAACCATGGCGGCGCGGATCATCCCGGCAATGGCTTTCGGGTTGCCCGGGTCCTGGGTCTGGATCTCCTTGAACAGGGCACCGGCCGTAGCGCCATCGCCCGCATCCAAGGCTTCCTGCGCCTGATCAAGCGCCACATCCATCGGGGCTTTTGCGCCATCAAGCAATTTGTCAAAAAATGTTTTGAGCTGACTTTCCGGCACGGCCCCCATAAAACCATCCACCGGCTGCCCATTCTTAAACGCATAGACGGCGGGAATGGACTGAATTCGCATCTGGGCCGCGATATCCTGATTTTCATCGACGTTGATCTTGACCAGCCTGACCAACCCTCCCGCATGGCGGACCATCTTTTCAAGCGCGGGCCCAAGCTGTTTGCACGGACCACACCAAGGCGCCCAGAAATCGACAATAACCGGAACGTTCGCCGACTGTTCGATGACATCTTTCATGAATGACGCCGTGTCGCCATCCTTGATCAAATCACCCGCGGGTGCCGGGGCGGGATGGGACTCGCCGTTCAGGCTTGGCTCGACATAAAGCCCCTGCTTTGCCTGGCCCGCCGCCTTTGCGGGGCCTTCAGCAGGGGCCATGGAGCCATCACTATTGAGTTTGAATTCCATATCTTTTTCCCTTTTGTTGCGCCTCATACATGGCGTCTCGGAGCACTGTTCACAAGCCCGTCTTTCGGATCAACATGATCGTTCGCCAAGCTTTCTGCTGAGCATTATGGAGTCAAATATCACCCATCAAAGCTCCACGACATCCGGTTCATGCCCGCAGGACCTGATAAAAACGAGCAGATCAACCGGAGAAATCTGGGTCGTCCTGGTATTGGTCAGGGGATGAAAATTAAGGAAGTCATCCTCCATCATTTGTTTGTCCAGGACAACGCGAACCCGGAGGTCCGTATCATTGACCAGGGAAAACGGCGTAACCGAACCAGGTTCCACACCCAACACCTCGATCAGCAGTTCCGGTTTGCCAAACGACAGATTTCCCGCACCAATTTTATGGCGAAGTTCCTTCATGTCGATTGCCCGGTCCTCCAGACAAACGATCAGCCAGAGTTGCTGTTTTTTATCTTTGAGAAACAGGTTTTTCGAGTGCGCCCCGGCCAGATCACCACGCGCCGCCTTCGCCTCTTCAACCGTAAACACAGCCGCATGCTCGACGGTGACTGTGTTCACCCCGAGTTCATCAAAGCGCTGGTATAGGTCCTTCTCGGTCTTCATGACGGAGCGGATACTAACGCCGCCACGGGCCGTGAACAAGCCCTGCACAAAAGCCGTTGCGACATTCAAGTTGACGCTTGCAAAGCGAGCGTCAATGCGTATTATCCACCGGCTTTCGATGGAAATCGTCAATGCGGGCGTAGCTCAGGGGTAGAGCGCAACCTTGCCAAGGTTGAAGTCGTGGGTTCGAATCCCATCGCCCGCTCCAATTTTTCCCTTGTCCGACCCAGAGACCCAGGTAACGCCCTCATGCCGAGCGGGCTGTCGATAGTTTGCAATGTTTTCTGTTCCAGGCCGATATCTCCCGGATTATGGTGAACAACGCACTACGCAATTGTGACTCGGCACCTCCCTGATAATATATTATAGTATGTCCAATGTAGTTTTTGGGTGGAGACAGGCCATGGCCAAAAAGGGGCAAAGTGTTTCGGATATGGCGCGCTCGCGTTTTGGCGTGCTTTCTCTTGTTATTGCCGCCGGCTCTCTGGCGCTGGCCTTCAAATTTTTTTCGACCACCGGACTCGTTATCATGCAGCTCGATTTTTCAGGTGATGAGGATATTTTTGGCTGGATGTTTATGGTGATTTCCTTCGGAGCCGCCTTCCTTGCCCTCTACCTTGCCGCCACCATGGCCTCTGACTGATTTTTTAAGGAGATTCGGCCGGGTCCGGCACCCAGCGCGTAAACAGCGGCAACATTTTTTTGCGTTTTTCGACAGATGTAGCCTGACCGGACAGAAACGACTTGACGATTTCTGGCAAAAATAAGTCCGGATGCCGACGATAGGCCCACAGGGCAACGATCTCTCCACAATGAGGTGGCAACAGGTCCATCACCCGGCCCAGGAAGTCCCGCGTCGCGCCGGCGCGGCCCTCCCCCGACTCTTCACCCTCCTGCGCCAGCAACTGACTGATGGCTTTCTGCTGCTTGATGATGACCTCTTCTTCAAACTCAAAAATCACATCGAACAGCACGAAGTCCGTCACCTGCGGAGCATCATAACCATGGGTTTCGGCATCAGATTGAAGGGCTGCCCAAAATTCTTGGGCGCGGCGGCGTTTCTCCTGTTGCGGGTCAGGCTTCGAAGCGGCGGCAGGCGGCTTCTTACCCTTTCCCATGAGTTTCCCCATCAGACCGGTCGCACCAGCATCTGCCGACTTGGCCCTACTGGCGGACCCGGCTTCCGGGGCTGAAAGACCGTCACGCAGATCAATTATGCCGCTATGCCAAAGTATATGGGTGGTGTTTTCCCGCTCGGGCTTAAGAAACTCGCCATAAAACACAACCTCTACCAGATCTTCCGGCCCATACCCCTGGGCAACTGTTTGTAGGCGGCGATTGGCCAGCATTGCGGGTGAAAGGTATTCGACGGCCTTGGTGACAAAAACATCGACAAAGTGCTCGTTCAGGATAAACGGTCGTGATGGCTCCAGACCCGTCAAAACAAAACAGGCCAGCTTGGCGCGAATGAACTTGCCCAGAAAATAGACAAAAGCCTCATCAAAAGATCGGAACGCCGGGTCGGTTGCCACGGCTTCTTCCTTCGTGGAGCCGTCGGCCATCGCCGCGGATGCCTGCTCGAAAATCGTCTGCAGCTGCTGCGCACGTCCCCTGACAAAAGCCCTGAATTCATCATCTCCGATTCCGGCGCAGGCGCTTAAAAACTTCAGCGCCACCAGAGTGCTGTTGATTGTTTCCTGGGGCAATGGCCGACCTGGATCGTTCCCCCGAACACCCTCGATGACGGCATCGACAGCCTGGTTGATTGTATCCATCAGGCTGTCCCTGCCGCTGTCGAGTGGAACGCCTGAAATCATCTTGAGAATGTCCGGGGTCGGCTTGTCCGTGTTCATTATTATTCCGACCTGGAGGTCCGCCGCATAAGGAATTTTCATCAATACCCGACTTTCGCACAGGCGGACAAGGTTCGTGTAGTATTTTTTTGTGATATTTCAAAAATTTTCCCGGCGACGATAGCTCTTCTAAATTTACCGGTTCTGTGCACGAACTCTTTGAATTTGTTTGAGAATCGGATAGCCTTTTAAAAATCTGCAAGAGTGTAGACAAATAAAGGGACCAGCACATGCCAAAAGCCGAAGACAAGCGTAAAGCCGATATTCTGAACCGGGTCGTAGGTGCGGCACGTAAAGCTCTCAAAAAAGATCAGGCGGCTAAAATTGAGCCGTTTGTCCGCCATTTCTACGCCATCGTACCAGAGAACGATCTCGCCGGACGTAAACCCCAAGAACTGTTTCAGCGGGCTTTCCAGATATGGAAGTCCGGCGGAACACGGGCCCAGAAAAAGGCGCTGGTACATGTATTCAACCCGACACTTTCTGAGCACGGGTACGAGAGCGACCATACCGTCGTTGACATTATCAACGACGACATGCCCTTCCTGGTCGATTCCGTCACCGCTGAGTTCAGCTGGCAGGGGCTCGAAACCCACCTTCTGATTCACCCGATGATCAAGGTAAGACGCACCCGGGCCGGAAAGTTGGGCGAGGTGATCGAGCCCGGCATGCCCGATGCGGATTCACGTAAGGAATCCGTCATGCATATCGAGATCACCCATCAGTCGGGCACCCGGCTGGCTGAAATCAAGGCCCGCCTTGAACAAATCTTGAACGACGTCCGGGCGTCGGTCGAGGACTGGCGTCCCATGCGCGAGCGCATGGCGCAGATAATTGAAACCATGCACGTCTCGCCGAAAGGTTACCATCTGGATGAGGTTTCCGAAGCACGCGAATTCCTGCGCTGGATTCACGACAACAATTTCACTTTTTTGGGCTTTCGTGAATATAACCCGAAAGGCAGCGGAAAATCCGTCGGACTTATGCTGGACCCAACCACAGGACTGGGTATTTTGCGGAATCCAGAACTGTCGATATTCGAGGAATGGAGCGCCGACGGCGTTCAGACGCCGGAAATCCGGGCCTTTGCCCGGCATCGCGATATCCTTTTGGTGACCAAGACAAATCTGCGTTCAACCATCCATCGACCGGTGCATATGGATGCCATCGGCATAAAGCGTCTCGACGAGAAGGGCCGGTTAATCGGCCATTGGCTATTTGTCGGTCTGTTCACTTCTGTCGCTTATAACCGCATACCGAGTTCCATCCCACTGTTGCGCCGCCGCCTGCAAATGACACTTGAACGTTCCGGCTTCACGCCCAATAGCCACGACGGAAAGGCGCTCATGAATATTCTGGAGTCATACCCCAGGGATGAGCTGTTCCAGATTGGCGATGACGCGCTTTTCGAGACCGCGATGGGCATTCTGCATTTGCAGGAACGTCCACGAACCGCGCTGTTCATACGTCGCGACGAATTGGAGCGCTACTGTTCCTGCCTGGTGTATGTACCGCGTGACCGTTACACGACGGAACTGCGTCAGCGCATTCAGGAAATTCTGGCTGAAGAACTGGATGGCCGAATTGCCGCCTTCTTTACACAGCTCGGCGATTCGCCTCTCGCGCGTTGCCATATTATTATCCCCATGCTGAAAGGCAAAATTCCCAGTTATGATCACCTTGCCATTGAAGAGCGGCTATTTCAGGCCGCGCGCTCATGGGCGGATCACCTGGGCGATGCGCTCACAGAGCAGTCTGGCGAGGAGAAGGCCCGTGCAGTCCTTGAGCGCTGGGCCGATGCATTCGACAGCGCCTATGAGGATCGTTACAGCCCGGATAAAGTCATTCAGGATATTGGCATCTTAGAAGATGTCATCGCCTCTGGCGAAATCGGGTTTAATCTTTGCCGGGCCGAAGGCGCACCCACCAACGCCATCCGGTTCAAAATCTATCAACCCGACGGCGCCCTGGCGCTTTCTGACGTGCTGCCAATTTTTGAAGATATGAGCTTCAAGGTCATTGACGAAATGGGGCCCCACCTGATCGACCTGAAAGATGCAGGCGGAGGGGCAATGGTGATGCATAACCTGGGGCTTGAAACCCGGGACGGCAGCCCCGTCGATCTGGCCGGAATTCGTGACAATTTTCATGATACCTTCCGCCGTGTCTGGCGTGGTGATATCGAAAGCGACGGGTTCAATGCCCTGGTCGCCCGCTCTGGCCTGACCTGGCGCGAAGTTGTCATCCTACGGGCCTACTGCAAGTATCTGCGTCAGGCGGGCATTGCCTTTTCACAGGATTACATGGAACGAACCATGTCGGCAAACGCCGGTGTGGCAAAAGATCTGGTTGCACTTTTCATGTGCCGCATGGACCCGGCCGCGACCGACGGCGCCGATCAGCGCGCCGGACGGATACGCCGGAAAATTGCAAAAGCGCTTGATGCCATCGCCAGCGCGGATGAAGACCGCATCCTGCGCCGCTACCTGAATCTGATCGAAAACACAACCCGAACCAACTATTTCCAATCTGCTGAAGATGGCGGTCACAAAGCCTATCTGTCATTCAAACTGAATTCACAGATGATCGACGAATTGCCGCTGCCCAAACCGTTCCGGGAAATATTTGTCTATAGCCCGCGGGTTGAGGGTATACACCTGCGCTTCGGATATGTCGCGCGCGGAGGCTTGCGCTGGTCGGACCGACGTGAAGATTTCCGTACGGAAATTCTGGGACTGGTAAAAGCTCAGCAGGTTAAGAATGCGGTCATCGTTCCCGTCGGATCGAAGGGTGGTTTTGTTGTCAAGCGACCGCCAACGGAAGGCGGGCGTGAAGCCTTCCTGGCCGAAGGAATAGCCTGCTATAAAATACTGATTGCCGGCCTCCTCGACTTGACGGACAACATCCGGGGGCCAAAAATTATTCCGGCCAAGTCCGTCGTCCGTCACGATGACGACGACCCCTACCTTGTTGTCGCCGCCGACAAGGGAACAGCAACATTTTCAGATATCGCCAACGGCGTCTCTATCGAGTACGGCCACTGGCTGGGAGATGCCTTTGCATCCGGCGGCTCACAAGGGTACGACCACAAGAAAATGGGGATCACCGCCCGTGGTGGCTGGGAATCGGTAAAACGCCATTTCCGGGAAATGGGCAAAGATATCCAGTCGGAAGAATTCACCGTGGTTGGTGTCGGCGATATGGCTGGCGATGTGTTCGGCAATGGCATGCTGCTCTCCAGGCACATCCAGCTGCTGGCGGCCTTCAATCACATGCATATTTTTATCGACCCAAATCCGAATTCGGCAAAAAGCTGGGTCGAACGCAAACGCCTGTTCGACACGCCGGGTTCGACCTGGGCGGATTACAACGCCAAGGCGCTCTCCAAAGGCGGTGCCATTTTTGACAAAAATGCAAAATCCCTGACATTGACCAAGGAAATCCGGGAGCGCTTTGGGATCTCCAAATCAACCATGACACCAACCGAGCTGGTGGGGACGATTCTACGCAGCCAGGTCGAATTGATGTGGTTTGGCGGCATCGGCACCTATGTCAAATCTTCCACGGAATCTCAACTTGATGCGGGGGACCGGGCCAATGACGCCGTCCGGGTCAATGGCAATGAACTTGGCTGCCAGGTTATTGGTGAAGGCGCCAATCTGGGCTGCACACAACTGGGTCGCATTGAATTTGCCATGCATGGCGGACGTATGAATACGGACGCCATCGATAATTCCGCTGGTGTGGATTCGTCGGATCACGAAGTCAACATCAAAATTCTCCTGGGCGCGGTGGTGGAATCCGGTGGCCTTAACGAAAAACAACGCAACACATTATTGGCCAGCATGACCGACGAGGTCGGCAATCTGGTCCTGGTCCACAATTATCGGCAGTCTCAAGCGATCACGCAAATCCAGTCTCAAGGCGTGTTCGCCCTGGACGGTCAGCAACGCCTTATGAAGATGCTGGAGCGCAAGGAGCGGCTGAACCGTGCGGTTGAATTCCTGCCTGACGATGAGGTGATTTCCGAACGCCATCTGATCAAGCGCGGCCTATGCCGACCGGAAATTTCGGTGCTGATCAGCTACGCCAAGATCTGGCTTTATGATGAACTGATGGCTTCCGACATGCCGGATGATTCCTATCTGGAAGCGGACCTGATCGACTATTTCCCGACCCCGCTTCACAAAAAATACGTCAAAGAAATCCGCCAGCACCGGTTGCGCCGGGAGATCATTGCGACACGGGCAACCAATGGACTGGTTGACCGAGTTGGGGACACGTTTGTCAGTTCTTTCGTTGAAAAAACCGGCCTTGGCGCGCCACAGATCGCCCGCGCCTACACAATTGCCGCCGACGTCTTCCAGCTAACCAAGCTCTGGGCCGAGATTGAGGCGCTGGACAACAAGGTCCCTACCGCCACCCAGGTCGCCATGCGAAACGATATCAATCACCTGCTAGACTGGGTCGTTCTCTGGTTCCTGCGCAAGGGCCGGGCAGGCCTGGATATTGGAAGCCATGTCACCGAGTTTCAGGCGGGCATCTCTGAATTGGCGGAAGGGATCAGCAAGGCCCTGCCGCCCCATTATGTTTCCGACGCGCACAAGCGGGCCAAGCCTTACGTCGATAAGGGTGTGCCGGAAGGGCTGGCGCTCAAGGTCACCGGGCTGGTCAATCTGTATTCCGGGTGTGACGTTGTCCGGCTGGCCGCCGGGCGCAAACTTCCCGTTCTCGATGTCGCAAGGACTTACTTTGCCGTCGGCACCCGATTCAGATTGGGCCGGTTACGGGCCGCAACCGATACCATGGATTCCGAAAACCATTGGACGCAACTTGCCATCGCTGCTTTGGTGGAAGAGATTTACGCCCACCAACTGGCGCTGAGCAACCTGGTGCTTGATCATTCCGGCACAAAAATTGACGTCAAGAAAGGTGTTGAAAACTGGATTGCCGCCAATCAGGGTACGGTCGCGCCAACAGAACAACTGCTCGCCGAATTGTGGTCAACAGAAGTCAACGACCTCTCCATGATCGCCGTCGCCAGCCGCCAGATCAGGACCATGACCGGGAACGGGTGAGCCTGGATTTCGGTGCAGTGATCATATCCGGGCCCATGCCTGGCGCGTTTCAAACCCGCCTGAATCCGATCTTGGCGAACACGGGTATTGAAGCCGCCGGGCGATTGGGCAATAGTGCGCGCCATGACTTTTCCGAACCAGAGATTTTCAACAGCGAGCACCTTCACCGAGGCCTATTTTCGCCAGCTGGGTGAGGCGGCGGCCTCTGTCGATGGTGACCGGATGGCGGAGGCGGCGCGCATTCTGGGTGGAGCCTATGAGCGCCGCGCCACAGTATTTTCCTGCGGTAACGGCGGTTCGGCGGCAATTTCAAATCACCTCCACTGCGATCACCTGAAAGGCTGCCAGACCGATACCGGCCTGCGTCCCCGGGTGATCTCGCTGAGTGCCAACATCGAAACCATCACCGCCATCGCCAACGATATTTCCTATGACGATATTTTTACTTATCAGCTTCGCACCATGGCGGATGCGGGCGATGTCCTGATCACCGTGAGTTCATCTGGAGATTCCGAAAATATTTTCCGGGCCTGCGAATGGGCACGGGAAAACGGCGTACATATCATTGCCATGACCGGTTTCGATGGCGGGCGATCCGCCAGACTGGCCGACGTCAACCTGCATGTCAGCGGAGACAATTATGGTGTCATTGAAGATGTACACCAGTCTCTCATGCACATCCTTGCCCAGTACATCCGGCTGGAGCGCATGGATGGCGAGCTGATTACGGAACGAAAATTTTAGCCTTCGGCTGGGTGAGCCATTGGGTAATAACCCCAAGAAGCTGGTCCGGCTGCTCCATCGGAATCATGTGGCCGCTGTTTTCAATGATCGCCAATTTGGCGTCTGGAATACCCGCAACCAGCTCGTCCGCCTCTTTGATCGACCTGAGTTGATCCTGCCGGGCAGCAACAACGAGTGTCGGGCTCAGAATATTTTTCAACTCATTTTGGCTGCCACCTCGGACCAGGCGAAGCTGGCGAACAAAGGCTTCTTTGCCAACCCGTAACGCCATGGCCTGGAGTCGGTCAAGCAGGATTTCATTATCCATTCGTTCAGGATGCAGTGACGTTCTGCGGGCGAGGCGGGAAAGCCCCCTGAACGAAGAGCGCTGACTGAGCCTGGCCAAGTCATCTTTTTGCAGGGTCCTTTCAGGCCCGTCCCCACGGGTAGAGGTCGCGATCAGAATCAATGCCTCCACCCGCTCCGGCTCCTGACGCGCGATTTCCCGGGCCACGTATCCGCCCATGGAAAATCCAATCAGTGTAAATTGCGCAGGGGCAGATTTGAGAACCCTGGCCGCCATTTCTGCCAGGGTCGCTCCCGCACCGTAATCGCCAAAGTGCGGCGGACCGAACGCGGAAAGTCCGGGACGGATATTCGCCCACAGGTCCTCATCACACATGAACCCCGGCAGAAGCAGGATGTTCCGCACCTCCGACCGAAACTTTAGTGTCGAAAATGGCGCATGCTGGTGAAGACCATGGCAAGGCCCGCGTCATCCGCCGCAGCGATGACTTCATCGTCACGCATGGAGCCCCCGGGCTGAATGACGGCTGTTGCGCCCGCCTCCGCTGCTGCCAGCAGGCCGTCAGCGAACGGGAAAAACGCGTCCGAGGCAACAACGGAACCTATCGCCCAGCTTTGCGAATCCCCCGCCACCTTTGCCGCATCCGCAGCCTTCCAGGCGGCGATCCTTGAAGAATTGACCCGGCTCATCTGGCCCGCGCCAACACCGACCGTCACAGCATCTTTTACATAGATGATGGCGTTTGACTTGACGTGCTTGGCGACACAAAAAGCGAATTGGAGATCGGCCATTTCCGCATCTGTGGGCGCGCGTTTCGTCACCACCCGTAACTCGTCAAGCACCTGATTATCACGCCCCTGAAGCAGGTATCCGCCCGCCAGGGTTCTAATCATTGGCGCGCTCGTGGTTGGGTCAGGCATGCCGCCAGAGACAAGAACACGCAGGTTTTTCTTGACCGCCAGAACATCCCGGGCACCGGCGTCGATTTCCGGCGCAATAATGACCTCGGCAAACAGCTCGGCGCATTCTGCTGCGGTGGCCGCATCAAGCGCGCGGTTAAATGCGATAATCCCGCCAAAGGCGCTTTCGGTATCACAGGCAAGCGCCCGCCGGTAAGCCGTTGTCAGGTCATCGGCCAGCGCAACACCGCAGGGATTGGCGTGTTTGACGATAACGCAGGCGGGCTGATCGGAAAACTCAGCAACCAGCTCATACGCTGCGTCCGTATCGTTGAAATTGTTATAGCTGAGTTCCTTGCCCTGCAACTGTTCGGCAGTCGCCACACCCGGACGGTCTTCACTGTTACTGTAAAAGGCGGCTTCCTGGTGCGGGTTTTCACCATAACGCAGCGTCTGTTTAAGTGCCCCGCCGAAGGCAATGCGCGGTGGAAATGTTTCACCAACCTGCGCATTGAACCAGCCCGAAATAGCCGCATCATACGCCCCGGTTCGGGAATAGGCCTTGGCCGCCAGATGGGTGCGGAATTCATCGCTGGTTGAGCCGTCACCCGATTTCATTTCGTCCACCACCCGGTCGTAGTCACCCGGCTCGACAACCACCGTAACAAAGGCATGATTTTTTGCGGCAGCCCGGATCAGGGCGGGGCCGCCAATATCGATGTTTTCGATGCAGGCGGCAAAATCGCCCCCACCGGCGACGGTCGATTCGAAAGGATACAAATTGACCGCCAGCAAATCTATGGGTTTGATGTTGTGATCTGTCATGGCCTGTTCATGGTCCGCATTACCGCGCACAGCCAGCAATCCACCATGGATGGTTGGTTGCAAGGTTTTGACACGACCGTCCATAATTTCCGGAAATCCGGTAAAGTCGGAAACTTCGACAACATCAATACCGGCGTCGCGAAGGGTTTTTGCTGACCCACCGGTTGACAGTATCTCCACCCCCTGTTCACTCAAAAAACGACCGAATTCGGCCAGGCCGGACTTATCGGAAACAGATATCAGGGCACGTTTAATAGGAGAGGACATTTTGAATCTCGTTCATATCGGGTTGGCGGAAAAATTTAGTTTGGCTGCTCTTCCTTCATCGCCATGCCGACTTCGCGAAATTCCGGAACGAAGGCGCGAATGGTGGTCATCACGGCATCAATATCGGCGTCACGACAGGCTGAACGTAGGTCTTCAACAACTTTCAGCATGGTCGTTATATCAGCGCTCCTCGGTGCTGCAAGGAGAATCCCCTGCGCTTTTGTGGGTATTAAATCTTCACCGCCATGGAGAATTTCCTCAAACAATTTCTCGCCCGGCCGCGGGCTGGTGATTTCAATTTCGATATCCTTGTCGGGCGTCAGTCCGGCAAGGCGAATCATCTGAGCCGCAAGATCCATGATCCTGACCGGCTCTCCCATGTCGAGGACAAATATCTTGCCCTGCCGGTCCGAGTGCCCAAGCGCTGAGGCCTGAAGGATCAGTTCCACGGCCTCTCGAATGGTCATGAAATAGCGGGTCATGTCCCGATGCGTTACGGTCAGCGGCCCGCCTTCGGCCAACTGACGCTGAAACAGGGGCACCACAGAACCGGTGGACCCCAGGACATTGCCAAAACGCACGGTTACATAACGGGTTATCGGCGCTTTCTGGCGATCAACATCAAGTGCCTGACAGAATATTTCCGCCAAGCGTTTTGATGCCCCCATGACGCTGCTGGGATTGATCGCCTTATCGGTCGAGACCATGACCATGGTTTCGACGTTTGCCCCGGCGCAAGCGGTCGCAACGTTGGCTGTGCCGATGACATTGGTGGAGATACCTTCGAACACATTTGCCTCAACCAGTGGCACGTGCTTGAGAGCGGCGGCATGGAATACCAGCTCGGGCGAGGCCCCGTCAATGACCCGCGCGATTCGATCAAAATCCCGAACATCCGCGATAATTGCATCTCGCACAAGGTTCGGCCACACCCTGGAAACCTCAAGGTCAATCGTGTACAGCGCATATTCGGACTGATCGACAAGAACGATCTGAGCCGGGCCAAAGGCGGATACCTGCCGGACAAGTTCGGCGCCAATGCTGCCCCCGGCGCCGGTGATCAAAACACGACGCCCGTTCACCAGATCGCGCATGGCGTCACGGTCGAGCGGTGTTTGCGCACGGCCCAGCAGGTCTTCAATAGCGACAGGGCGGACTTCCAGCGTGTCGGACACGCCAGCTTTGAGCTCGGTCACCTGCGGCATTCTGGCCAGAGTCATGCCGAGGCGGTCAGCCTGATCCAATAGCGAACGCACCATCGCGCCATCAAGACTGTCTTTGGTCAGAATCAGTCGCCGAGGCCGATTAGGGTCCTTCATCGACTTGACCAAGTCAGCAAGCTTCCGGGTGGTGCCGATCACTTCAATACCATGAATTTGGCGGCCGACACGCTGGTCACTTTCAGCGACGATTCCTACGATCCGGTATGGCGCTTCACTGGTCTGACGCAGCGCCCGTATGAACAGCTCGGCCTCGTCCCCGGCGCCAACCAACAACACGGGTATCTGTTTGTGATTATCTATACCCGCGCTCAAGTCAAACCGCTTGTCCTTAACCAGTCGGTACAAGAACCTGGGACCCCCCAACAGCGCCATCAGGACAAACCAGTTAATGACCAGTATGGACCGCGGCAGCGTTTCCATCCGCGTCCACAGAAACATGACGAAAGCAAAAAGCAAAAAAATCAGGGTGACGGCTTTGGTGATCGCCCAAAGATCGGTTACGGAAGCATAACGCCAGACACCGCGATACAGTCCTGAAAACCAGAAGACCGTCGCCGAAATCACAGTCAGCAGGATTCCGGCGGCAACCAGTCCCTCTTCTTCGTAGAAAAACCAGGCATCACCGACTCGCAAATAGAACGACAGCCAGAAAGAAATGGCCGCCATGAAGATATCATGGCCATAGGCAACCAGTCCGCGGCGAGTAATCCTGTAGGGCATCGGCTTTAACTAACGGCTTTCCTGATCGTTAAACCAAGCGGCAGTCTGTTCAAGCCCTTGTAGCATGTTGAACGGTGGGGTCCAGCCCAGCCGCTGACGAATTTTGCTATCGTCAATTTCCAGCGACCCGGTCAGGCGGTCGATAACGTCTGACTTTCCGGTAAGAACGCCCGCCAGCCGCAGGATCAAAACAGGGATTGGAATCAGTCTCGGGGACTTGCCAAGCGCCCGGCTGATCCGTCGCACCAGCTCCGGTGTTGAGATGGCGTCGCCATCACTGACAAGAAAAAGTTCTCCAGAAAGACCGTCCGCCTCCAGAACCCTGATCATGGCATCGGCCAGATTACCCAGATAAATAAGGCTGCGCTTGTTTTTGATCAGCCCGAGCGGCAGCGGAAGACGCCTGTCACAGGCCTTGATCAGGCTGAGAAGATTGGCTTTCGCGCCGGGGCCGTAAATTAGGGGTAGGCGTAAGATGGTAACCCTCATGCCCGTGCCCGGGACCATATCAAGCAACGCCTTTTCGGCCTTGAGCTTGGTGCGGCCGTAGACGTCTTCAGGTGCCGGGGATATGGATTCGCTTAAGGCCCGCACCCCTGAGCGTTCCGCCAGCGCCTTGACACTGCTTAAGTAAACGAAGCGCTGAACGCCATGATCGGCGGCGGCCTGGGCAAGCCGCATGGTGCCGTCAACATTGACCGCGTGATACAATGCTTCCGGATCTGCCGACCTGTCGTTCATAACATGGGTGCGGGCTGCAAGATGAATAATCGCATCAATGTCGCAAACCGCTCGGGACCAGTCTGTATCGGGGCCAATATCACCAACCGCGACGGTTCTGACGGCGCCTTTGATCGCCGTGTCCGGGATATTGCGCACAGCCGCCGTAACCTGATGGCCGCGCTTGGCCAGCAGCGGACACAGAAACTCGCCAACAAACCCCGTCGCGCCGGTAACCAGTACCCGCATCAGCCGTTCTCCTGAATTTCGGGTTCGCAATCAGCAACATCACCCCCCTGTCCCGCGGCCACACGCTCAAGTACTGCAATCATGTGGCGGGCCTGATGTTCCCGGCTATGGGCTGGCGCCGCCTGAAGGCTGCGCCGAGCGAAATCCTTTCGCGCCGCCTCGTCCTGGTAAAATTGTCTGGTGGCATCCGCCAGAGCCTGTGGGTTTTCGGCGAGGACGTGTATTCCGGCCCTGTGTCTAACAATAATTTCGCTTGCCTCGCCATCCGGTGACGCCAGCAACAAGGGTAGTCCCATGGCCATAGCTTCGAAAATTTTTGACGGAATCACATCTCTGAATACCGGTGAATTTTTCAAGTGAACCAGCGCAATATCACAAAGACTCCATACGGCGGGCATGCGGCTTTTGGGTTGGGCCGGGAGGAAGACAACGTTGTCGAGGGTGCGGCGGGCCGCGTCTTCGATGAGTTTGTCGCGCTCCGCCCCCGCGCCTGCCAGCACAAACCGGATTTGCGTTTCGGTCTTGAGAATTTCAGCGGCATCCAGAGCATTCGTCAACGCATGCGCCATGCCATGAGTGCCGACGTAACCGACGACAAATTTTCCATCCAGTTTCCATTTCTCCAGCAGGTCCGCATCTTTCGGGCGCGGGCCATATCGCCAGAGATCGACTCCGTTTATGACGACGGCAATCTTTGCAGGTGAAATACCGCGGGCCACCAGATTTGACTTGAACGCATTTGTCAGCGCCACAACCGAAGACGACCGGCGATAAAGAAACAGTTCCAGTTTTTCGAGCATCCGCATTGGAAAGCTCGGACGCAAAGCCCCGACGGCAATGATCGAGGCGGGCCACAGGTCCCCCAACTCAAAGACGAATGGAACCCGGCGAATGAAACCTAGCGCCCAGCCGCCAACGGCGGCGAAAAACTGCGGCGAGGTTGCGGCGATAACGTCCGGGCGTTTTTCGAACAACCCGGCCACAAAGGCGCTGACCATGAAGCTCAGGAAATCCAGGGTGCGGCGAACGGCGCCCTGATTGGCGGCGATGTAGGTTTTGACCCGGACGACACGGAGGCCCTCCATCTCTTCCACCTGCCGCCAGCGATTCGCATACCCCTCATGAAGTTTGCCCTGCGGAAAATTAGGGGCTGAGGTCAACACCGTTACCTCATGACCCCATTTCGCCCAATAACAAGCGCGCTCAAAAACCCGGGTCGCGGCGGCGTTTGTTTCGGGGGGGAAATTCTCTGTCAGGAACAGAATCTTCATTCTCTACGGCCTGCACGCGGAAGGTTTCGTTCAGATTTCAGCATCCAGAAAACCAGCCCGAAAATCACTACAATGGCGCCAATTACGGCTGCGCCTTCATATCCATACGTTGCCAACAGGGCCAGCATGATCAGAAAACCATTTGCGACGCCGACGGCTCTCGAAACCTCGGCATGTGATTTTCCGCGCTGTACCGCGATTTGATAAAAATGCTGCCGATGAGCCTGCCATATTTTTTCACCGCGCATGAGCCGCTTCACCAGAGTGGCGGTGGCGTCTACCAGAAAATAAGCCGACAAGATCAGGGCCGTGACCCAGTACCCTTGGGCGGCGAGAGACAACAGCAGCCAGCCCAAAAGAAACCCCAGCGGCACGCTGCCAACATCGCCCAGAAAAATTCTGGCCGGGTGCCAATTCCAGGCCAAAAACCCCACGGCGGCCCCGACGAGCGCCAGGGCAATATAACCGATCCCTCCCCCCATTCCTGATAGCGCCACAAGCGCGGAGATGCCAATACCGATTGATGCGGCCTCGATCCCGGCAATGCCGTCGATGCCGTCCATGAAATTGAACAGGTTGATAAACCACACCCAGAGAAAGGCTGCCGCTAAATTATCAAGCCACGGCGGCAACAATCCCCCGAACACCGGGCCTTCAACCAGTCCCAGCGCCAGTGCGACGCCCACGCCAGCGATATGACCGCCCAGTCGCAAAAAAGGGCCAAGACCACGTAGATCATCGACCCAGGACAGGGCTCCTAATGCAACCGTCAGGCAGAACAACCCAGTGACCAGCGCTTTTGGAACTTCACCAACTGCCGCAAGAACCATGAGGGCGGTCAGGAAGACGAACAAGACCGCCAGCCCGCCACCTCTTGGGGTGGGCACACTATGGCTTGAACGATCATTGGGTAGATCAAGGAGGGATCGCTGCTGTAATTGAATGAGCACCACTTTCGTCGCCCCGATCGTTGCGAAAAAAACGGCAAAAAAAAGCCCCGCGGACAGTCCCCAAGTCATGCTTGGGTTATATCCGATTGGGGCGGAAGGGGAAACGTGGGAATTTGGCTAAATTAGCACGGGGCGGGCGTCAGTCGCGCCCGAAATCATCCTCCACACGAACGATATCGTCTTCACTAATATAATCACCCGTTTGCACCTCAATCATGCGAAGCGGTATATCGCCAGGGTTTTCAAGCCGGTGCAGGGCTTCGCGCGGGATATATGTCGATTGGTCCGGACTCAGTGTAAGGATTTCATCGCCATTTGTGACGATCGCCTGACCTTCCACCACAACCCAGTGCTCAGCGCGATGATGATGGTATTGCAGGCTGAGTTTCGCCCCCGGCTTGACGACGATTTCCCTGACCAGAAACCCCGGCCCGTCTTGAAGGTTATGGTAGTGCCCCCAAGGGCGATAGACCAGCGAGTGACTGATATGCTCACTACGGTCTGCCTGATCAAGCTGGGCGACGATATGACGCACATCTTGTGTCCGGTCCTTGGACGAAACCAACACAGCGTCATCCGTTGCAACGATCACCAGGCCGTCCACTCCAACGGCAGCAACAAGACGGTGATCGCTGCGAATATAGGCGTTCGAGGTGCCGTGCATTAACACGTCACCGACAATCACGTTGCCGTTTTTATCTGCATCCTCAAGGACGTTGAGAGCAGACCAGGCCCCGACGTCGCTCCACCCCATATCCACCGGAACGACGACCGCCCGGTCGGTATTTTCCATAACGGCAACATCAATGGACAGTGCGGGCGAACGAGCGAATGCCTGCTCATCCAAGTGAAGGAACAGGGCGTCGGACTGGGCCGCCTCTACGGATTTTTGAACCGCCTCAACAATTTCAGGTTGCAGGCGGCTCAGTTCCTCCAGATACGTCTCTGGGGCGAACAAAAGTATACCGCTGTTCCAGACGTAATGACCGTCCTCCAGATACTTCGTTGCGGTCTCTATATCCGGTTTTTCGGAAAACTGGAGGACCTGATGACATCCTGAAGCCCCCTCAACCTCTTCGCCTACGCTGATATATCCGTAACCTGTTTCAGGACGTGTCGGTTTTACGCCGAACGTCACCAGATGGCCCAAGCGGGCGGCAACAGCCGCCACCTCAATTGCTGCAAGGAAAACCGCAACGTCCTTGACGACATGGTCCGAGGGCAAGACAAGCATCAGTGTTTGCGGATTATCGTTGGCAATGGTGATCGCCGCCGCCGCAATTGCAGGGGCGGTATTACGTGCGGTTGGTTCGGTTATGATGGATCGACAGGAAGTGCCGTTGGCACGAAACTCTTCGGCGGACAGAAACCGGTGGCTCTCGTTGCAGATGACGATAGGTTCATCAAGCTGCTCGCTTTCAATCCGGCCTAACGTGTCTGCAAACATGGATCGTTCTGATGAAATTGCCAGAAATTGCTTTGGTCGAAATCGACGGGACAGGGGCCACAGCCGGGTACCAACACCGCCAGATAAAATTACGGGAGTGATTGAGTGCCGGGTCATGGCCTTAGCCCAGATTGAACTCTCATCCGGGACGCCTTAAAATCGCGATCAGGTTTTTCCCAATAGGCGGCGTGAAAACAGATTCGATTGTTCGCGTAACCGGAACGATAAGAGCGTCATACAGGCTAACCATTTGTGGGTTAAACTCCGTAGCTCCCCCGATGGTGTTGAGCAGCCACCAAGGCAAAACACCAGCAAAATCAAAGAACTTTAGTTCTACCATATGGAATTCAGTCTGTTGAATCTTGCCCTCGAGGTCAGAACGCTCGTAGCGACGATAATGACCCACCATCTCATCCAGCTTACTGAACAGAAACTGAAGCGCTGGCACGAGGATCAGCAAATGACCTCCCGGACGTAAAATCCGGTAGCATTCCTTAAGGGCCGTCCTGTCATCCTCTATATGCTCCAGGACATTCACCATAATGATGCTGTCGCAGGATTCTGTTACTCTTTTGGCGACGAAACCTTCGAACGTTTCGTGCGTTATGGATATTGAGGTTGAACGATTGAATCTCGATTTTAGCGGACCAATGAGATTGGGTGAGGGCTCTACCAATTCCAGAGAGGACACGAAAGGAGCAATGTGTTCGGACATATTGCCGATACCCGCCCCAATCTCGATAGCATCACCGGCGAGATAAGGGCTGAAATAGGTCATCATCCACTCACGATATCGTCGCAAGGCCGACAATGCCTCAAGGTCTCTACCCTCATAGTATGGTTCCGGGGGATATTGAGAGGAAGTATCACTCATGAGCCAGGGAAAAACCGCTTGTAAAATATGGTCCAGAACACGCCGATGACGTGGCGCGCCCTTATTTTTTTCCCTTCCTCAAGCGTCCGCCCGTGATAGCTGATTGGCACCTCATACATTGCCCTCGCCCGCTTTACTGACTTGGTGAGGATTTCCGCATGCTGCTCCCAGCCAAACGTCTGTAATTCAGACGGGTCGATAAGATTCCTTCTGTAAAGAAGGTAGCAGGAATAAATATCGGTAAACGTGGTATTGTTGAGTACATTGAAAAACAGCGTAATCATCCGGTTTCCAACTTTGTTCCAGAAATAGGAAACCCGAGTGATGGTCGGTGCCGAAAACCGGCTCCCCATCACAATATCTGCGTCGTGCTCCATGACAGGCCGGAACAGATTTTTGTACTCTCCGGGGTCATACTCAAGGTCCGCATCCTGAAACAGGACGTACTCTCCACTTGCCGATTCCAGCCCGACTTTAACGGCCGCCCCCTTGCCCCCATTTTGGGGCTGCTTGATCAGTTGCGTATAAAGCGTAGAGCGGGCCTCGAGCAACTCGACCGTAGAATCGCTCGAACCATCATCAATCACCAGAATTTCGAGCTCAAACCCGTCAATGGACTGCTCATTCACCTTTTCGAGCAGCTGAATAATCGTACGCTCTTCATTGAACGCCGGGATAATAACAGAGACTTTGATCATTTCGAATTCGAAACCTGGGTCCTACTGCTCACCAACATAGACCTGATCTGACCAGTCCAGAAAGCGGCGCAGTCCCTCGTCCAGATCGACGGAAGGTGCAAAATCTAATTGCAGGCGGGCTTTTCTGATATCGGGCGCGCGGCGGTTGGGCTCGTCAGCCGGATAACTGTCCGGATATTCCACTACGTCATAGGTAACTCGCTGGCTGGAAACTTTTTCGATACGCTTGACCAAGTCCACCATGGAAATTTCCGGGTCCGGATTTCCAATGTTATAGGCTTCGCCGGGGACCCCCTTCATTATGACCAGAAGGAACCCGACGATAGCATCCGTGATGTAACAGAACGTACGTGTTTGATTCCCGGTACCATACACATGGAGCGGCATACCCCCCTTAATGCGGCTGGCGAAATTAGGCAGAACCCGGTAATCCGTTTCCTGCATGCCCGGCCCGAAAACATTAAAAGGGCGAATCGTATTGGTTTGAGTACCGTGCGAGTTGTGGAAGATATAGCACAGTGTTTCGCCAACGCGCTTGCTTTCGTCGTAACACGCGCGGGGACCCTGACAGGATACGTTGCCACGATAGCTTTCCGCCATTGGCACGTGCTTGGGGTCCGGGTCGCCGTATATTTCACTGGACGAGAAGAATGTGAATCGCGCACCGTTGCGGTTCGCCAACTCCAGCATCTTGCGTGTCCCGGTTATGGCAACCTCCAGGGTTTCCAGCGGGTAGGCTCGGTAATAGTAGGGAGAAGCGATCCCCGCAGCGTGGATTACGTAATCGAGCGGACCATCCCAGTCAAAGTCCCGGGTAACATCATGTTCTATAAATTCAACATTCTTCAGATTCGGAATTTCCGCGCCTTCTTTGCCCGCCGTGATCATGTTATCCATGGCGACGAGCTTTACGGGCTCTTCCAAAATACCGGTGTTGAGCGCGCCAAAGATCTCCATAAAATAGCGGCCCAGAAACCCGCGGCCTCCCGTCAGGAGAACGGTCTTCCCTGAAAATGCTTTTGCCCGATCACCCAGACGGGCGACAATCTCATCAATATCGGACTGTAAAAGAAAACTGCTCATATCTTAATACACCTTAACTTCCGGTAGTGGCACAATGAACTGTCCACCCTGTTCCAGATACCTTTCATGATTTTTCATGATCGGCTCAGCAAAATTCCATGCCAGAATAACGACGGCATCGGGGTTCTTCTCGTATATGGCCGAGGATGGCAAGACCGGAATGTGCATTCCCGGCGAATACAACCCCTGCTTCAAGGGGCTGTCATCGGCGATAAAATCAATCAGGTCCGGTCCAATGCCAAAATGATACATAAGCGTGGTGGCCTTGGCGGGTGCGCCAAAGGCCGCAATTGATTTCCCGGAAGCCTTCAGGTTTTCGAGCATGGAAACCAGTTGCTGCTTGCAAAAATCGATCCTGGTCGCGAACCGGCGCAGAGTATCCGCGCTGTTCAGGCCCAACTCCTCCTCCAGCGACACCAGTTCCCTTACCGAAGGCTCTGTATCGTAAGGCCCTCCGGCCAATTGAGCTGTTCCCCGCAGACTGCCGCCATGTGAACCAACCCGTTCCGCGGCAATCAATTCCATGCCATGTTCGGCAAAAAACCGTTGAAGTGGTCCAACCGTATGATAGGCGAGATGCTCGTGATAGATGGTGTCAAACAATGTCTTTTCAAAAACGTCAACGAGGTAAGAGACCTCAAAAACAAACACACCGTCCGGAGCCAAGAGTGTGCGGACCCCTCTTGTTATATCGATCAAATCATCCGCGTGAGCATAAACGTTATTGGCACATACTATCTGGGCAGGATCATAAGCTTGGCCAATTTGCTCCGCCAATTGCGATGTAAAGAATGCCGCCTTCGTCTCAATTCCCCTGGCGGTGGCATCTGCGGCGATCTCGCGTGCCGGATCAACGCCCAAACCCCTTAGACCCAAATCCTTAAACTTGCCCAGCAACGTGCCGTCATTTGAACCGATATCGACGACCAGGCGATCCGTTACATCACGGACAAACCGGTCGAAAACGGTTTTTGCATAATCTTCGAAATGCTTAACAAAAACCGGAGAGGTTCCGGATACATAGACGTAATTTTCAAAAAGATGCGCCGGGTCGACCACATCAAGCAGCTGCACGTGCCCGCAGTCCCCGCAAAAAAACACATCAAGCGGGAAGGTTTCCTGCGCCTCGTTGATTTGCCTTTCCGAAACAAAGGCATTTGCCGGTGGCGTCGGGGTCAGGTCGAGAACTAATTCGAGGTTTGTGCCCCCACACAAACGACAACCGGTGCGCCGATGACAAAGCCCGCTATTCACTGGGTGTCATCTTCCGGTGTCCAGGATTTTAGGCCTTCCGTTGACACAAAATCGACACGTACCACGTCCGCCTCATACGTCGCCTGATCACGAGGATTGCGTGACAGGGTCAGAAACACCGTATCAACGGGGAATTTCATGCCATGATCAATCATCGGTGGGGTAAATACCATCTCCCCTTCGTTGACCATAATCACCTCCGGTTCTGCATCGCTGCCGGTGGGTCGGTGCAGATATTCGATGGTCCCGGACATAACATAACAGTAGTGCCAGTCCGTCTTGTGATAATGGTTGGCGCGAATGGACCCGGCTTTTGATTCGATCATCACCGCGCTGCGCATCATCTCGTCAACAAGCGGCTGGATCTTGCCCCGAACATCAATAAACGGCTTTTCCAGCTTGACCACACCATGGGCGGGCCATGCGTCCATCTCTTCGTTTGTTAGGGGGGGGATATTGTCGGGAGTATTCTTTGTCATGAGAGTGTCCTAGAGAGGATTTTGGGACAACGTAAGGAATATGATTTCGTTGTCCAGAGTCAATGAAGAGAGGGGGAAATTATCCTTTCTCATACTCACAAGAGTTTGGCGTTAGCTTCACGAGCGAAAGCCTAGAATCGTACCCGCCCAGTGCAGGAAGCGTTCGTGAGGTGATGGACATAGTTGAAAAACTATTAATCATCTGAAGGCATTGTTTGAATTGCAACTGAAAAGCCATCTCACTGTAGTTACCGTTACCGACAGATTGGTCTCGCTTAAATTCAAATGGAAGCAACATATGGGTAATATTCTGTTGTCGCAACTGATTCCAGAGGAGCTGCGGGTCAGAGGCTTTCGGATGAAGCTCAATCACCGCCTGATCCAGGGGGTTTGCATAAAATACTGAGGGCTCAAAATAATATACAAGTTGGCGTGTCGAAACGAGCAGCCGATCATTTGGGCCCAATTTTTCATTCGTAGGTGAAACGGCTTCATATTCGGAAACGTTCCTTACCAAAAATTCTTCTCGACTTTCATCGGAAAATACAAACCGGATATAATTGAGGGCAAAAACCGTCGCACCAATTAACTGCAAAGGAATAACCAGTGTAAAAACCGTGCACACCGCAAGCTTTAATCCAGATTGGACCTGGACCAAACGAATGGTGGCAACGCTGAAGCATAACAGTAACAACGGATAGAGTGGCAATAGATGACGAATACGCTGGGAGGGTCCCAAAAAAAACCACATCGCATAAGCCGTCAAACAGATCGCGCCAAAAATTGTCAAAGGATGGGAACGCAGCCTATACCTGAAGTGCCATGCTCCTAAAAATGCAAAGGGTGTCAACAACAAGCCAATGGGGCCAAGACCAATGCGTAGGGATTCTAATACTGAATCAGCAAACAGGGTCGCCTTTATCGGATAGATCAGGAAGCCAAGCGGATTAACCGCAACGGACTTTTCCTGAATTGCCTGTTCGTAAGCCGCATGTATAGCTTCGTTCCAGGGCACGGAGGAAAGATATTCAAGCTTCCCAAACAGTATGGGGAAAATCGGATCGCCGGTGATCCTCATATTCCAGCCATACCATTGCCCCCCGGCAACAAGTAGGGCAATTGAATATGCAAGGCCATGATGAAACCAGCGCCTTTGAAACAAAAGAAATACCCCTGACGAAAACGCGAAGATAAGGCCAGTGTATTTGCTGGCAACGAAAAACCCGGCGGCGATTCCAGCAAGAACGGCATATCTCAATAGATTCGTACGTCGCGCCTCACTAACCGCAAGCGCGGTAACCAGAACAAAACTCGCATTGCGAACCTCAATTTGGCCACTGCCCGCGCCGTAGATCACTGCTGGTGTGCTCATAAATATCAGAGTGACGGCGAGAGACCAGTTGGTGTCCAGAAACCGGCGCGCAACGACATAGAGTAAAGCCCCAGCTCCCCAGCCAGAGGCCATCGTCCACAACGTCATGACCTGCTCCCCACCAACACCAAGAGCGGCCAGATATGTCATTTGCTGAAGTAATGGAATGGTTCCTTCAATAGCTTGGTAAACTGGGAAGAGTTTTCCAGCATTCAGAAATGCCTTGCTCAGGGCAAAATGATAAGCGAGAGAGTCGCCATCTGCCGGGGGAGCCAGCCCTTCCAGAACATCATATCCCATGACCAGAACAATGCTGCCCATTAAAGCGATCCGACATAAGTCCGACCGTTCGAATTCAGCTCCTTTCTCAATTGGCGGCTTAAGAAGGATTAGTCCACTTGAAAGAACAAACAGAGTAATCCGCAATTCTAATCGTCCCACATTTCCCGTAAGCGCGAGAAAGAATACAATCCAGCCGATGACGCCCAGGCCAAGGGCAAATGAGATCGCCAAGCGTTCCGTATAGCGGAATTCATAAATAGTTCCGCTAGCCTTGAGCATGGCGGCACCACCACCAAATGCGGCAGCGATCATCAAGAACGTGGAAAATGCGCTGCTCATGAAGGCTGGTTCTAGGCGCTATTTATATGATGGCTCAGACATGCGCGCCCATTCAGCAAGCTGGGTGTTCGCCCGTCTGTAATGAAAGTCCAGACCGCCCTCAAGCAACAATTTTTGATAGTCTAAGGGCGCGTCCGGGTTCAGAGAATCCGTCCTCAAGGCCTGTCGATGCGTAGCGTGGTTATTTGCCCCGCGCAAGCCGCTGCGGCAATATCTATATCGTCGGGCTATTACACTTAGCGCTTTTTTATTAATGCCGCCTATATCTCCGAATGCATACGCATACCAGTCAGTCTTCTGAGCAAGCTTTTCATTCAATAAATCACCCGCGCCAATGATTTCTTCTTCCAGCGCGGCGTCATCCAGCTGAGAAAGGCGGCGGTGACTCAAACCATGGCAACCGATTTCATGACCCAGCTCCTCCAATTCAGTGAGTTCTCCCCAGGTCATCAATCGCAGTTCCGGGTCCAGGTCTCTGGGGTCAATACATCCCCGAAACATATTGTTGGCAATGGCCGCACGTTGCTCCTTTCCAGAAAGGTTTGCTATCCCGGGTGTAACAAAAAATAATGCCTTTACTCCGTAACGCTCCAATATTTGCTTTGCCACCATATAATTTGACACAAATCCATCATCAAAACTGAAAAGACAAGGGGATCGCCAGCTTGATGGGTTTGAGCTTCCAGAGCTGGGCTCATCCAACCTGTCTTTGGCTTGCCCAGGCGTTAGCACACCGTGCTCACGCACGATGTGCTCAACCAACTTTTCGAATGCCGAAAAAGATTGTCGGGAGATATCGTGGAACAGTAAAATTCTAAAGCCCTCGGGGGGGTGCCTGCCAAGACGCGACAACCTGAGCCCATTAAGCCATAAATTTGCTAAATAGTATCGGTACATTTAGCTAACCCTGCAGGCGGCTTCTTTGAACTTTCCACCGAACAGCGCGATTCACTATCCCGCCGCCAAAAGTTTCCAGTTCTGGTGCTAGTCGGTACGGGATGGCCCCTACCCCCTGCTTAAACGTTAAAATCCCTTTCGGAGTCTGCAGTGGATCAACCCCACTCAAGTCAAAAGAACGATATCCTTGCGCCCTCATTTCAAGTATCGCGGTCCACAATTGGAGCTGACCTGCATTCTTACGCCTGCCTTCTGGTGTCGTGGTCGTCGCTAAATATTCACAACACGAGCCATACTTTGCAATTAGCGTGCTGCCAAGAATTTTCGCCCCATCCATGGCAATAAATACTTCCATTTTCCGATCATTTGGCAGAAATTTTTGTAACGTCTCGAAAAAAACAGCGCTCAGGTTCGTCGAAAGATTTTTTTCCAAAAGCATCTGAGTATATAGTTGGTAGAATTCCTGAAAATGTCCATCATCACTTCCACGTCGAACTGTTAATCCGGCTCTTTCGGCTTTGCTGAGATGCCCTCGCCATTTTGCATTGAGCGCCTTTCTTAAATCTGTTTCATGAGAGGTCAAGTCCAACTTGGCGGAGGCCCATCCGAGGACCCCGGCCCTCTTCATTGTGGTTAGCTTAAGGGCTTCATTACTAAGCTCCTCTTCATGTAATGATGGAGCGACCCGTAGATAAAGCCCCCACTCATTCACGAAGTGGACTTTTATTGCCTCAATCATTCCAGATACAAGTGTCGGGCGGTCATTCTTGTTAACAAGAGCCATAGGCCCTCGGTTTAACCACGCCAAGCCTCCTCTGAAAACCGGAGCGAAGCGAATGACAGTCTGGGCGGCTCCAACTTCTCGTCCGTCATCCAAGATGACACCGCGGACAACCTCCCATGGTCCAGTGGCGACCTTCGCTTCTGCATAAGCCCAGGTCTGCAGCAGATTGTAATCTGGACTGGTGGCAACAAGAGAGGTCCATTCTTGTTCAGAAAAATCAGCCGGGATGAATTTTAAACTTGTATTGCTCATAGAAAGAAACCCACCGTGCTACCTCGGCCTTATAAAATTATTAGGATTTGGGTTGAAATGGCCAAAAGGATTTCAAGCGTAAGCCTATTGTGAAATAAAGCCACAAACAAACAATCAATGGAATTAAACTTCCTGTCATCAGGGTGAAGTTTGATTCCTGATTGAATAGCGGTAAAAGGACAGCCGCACCAACGGCTTTCTCCAATAATTTAGGTTGCGGGGAGTTGAGAAACCGATCAAATAACCCAAGAAACAGCCCTGCAAATGCCATTCCCAGCAATACGCCGGTTCGTCCAAAATTTGCGTACATTTCTGTAATCCAGGGAATATTTACGGACATGGATCGATTTTCGGCAGCAAGGATTTCGTATCGGCGACCAAATTCGTTCCCCCAGCGTTCTTCAGGTTTATCGCGCCAGATAAATCTGGGAATCCAGCCAGAAAATAATGTTCTGTAGGTTGCCCCGGCCCAATAGGCGGTGCGTTCCGGCGTTGATTCAACTACATGACTCATCGGGAGAATTAAAGAAATCCGCCGCACCAGTCTTGTAAACGGACGTGCGTCATTTGTTGTACCGAACCCTTCGCTAAGTGTCCGCCTTCCAACGATTTCTGCAAAACCTTTTAACTTGGTAAAGGCCGAACTCTGAGACTCTGCCTGCCAATACACGGCCCGATACTCTGCAACATGTGGATAAACAAGGAGAAAAAGGAACGGAATAACCAGCATGGTTTTCCAGGGTAGAGCGCGTATGACGGTATAACGTAACACCAACCACAATGTCAGCAGCAATAACACCGCCGTCAGAAACCCGGTCGCAAGAAGACTGCCGATCCATATGGGCAAGGCCAATAGAAAATAGAGGTATTTATCCGCCCGTGCCAACTGACCATCCGCGTTATACAAATAAAATACAGCGAACGCTACAAATCCGGCAGGCTGAAGAAACTGCCCTACTGACGGCAGCGCCTGAATGCCCGGGGATAGCCAGTATGCAAGATTGGCAATGGATAGGCCCCATGCCAGCATAATTAGAGTGCGATTATTATCAGAGCTTGACAGAGAAAATCGTGGCAATGATTTGAAGATAACTTTCTTACCGAATGCCCAGGTTAGAAACATTATGGCGACCCCAGACAAAACCAACACCTGTGCTTCCAGACTAATAGAGTCCAGAAAGCTGCGGCCATAAAACTGGATTTTGTGTCCACCCGGTACGATTAGATAATCGGCAAGAAACGCGGGCAATCCAAAAAATATGGCGTAGAACATCCCCGTTAGCGGCATCAGTGGAAATAGTGATTGTGCAGTTGTAGGTTGGTGAAGATAGATAAAACTTGGAGCCAGTCCAATACATATGATCGCAATGGCTAATGCGGCATGCGTTGGACTCAAGGAGTCAGGGCGCAACAGCACCAAAGCCACGCTGATGGCAAAGCCGCTGACAATAAGTCCAATTTTCATTGGTCTCGTAATGTTCATACTAAGCCTGAACGATTCAGATTGAATTAATTAAATTGCCCAAGAGTCAAACAACACGTTCCAAATCGCACCGAGCAAGTCGCCAAATTGGGATAAATAAACTCCCAACACCAAGGCGATCCAGAAATAAAGAAACGCGGGAAGAACTGGCCGACTCATTTAGGGAAGCGGTCCTCATACTTATAAAACTCTGCCACAAGGCACATACCAAATTTCCGTTTTAGAATCTCATCCATCCAAGCTGGAAGTCGCGGAAGAATTTTTTTTTCATACTGGGTGACATGGAAAGCCGAAACCTTAAGGCCAACTCCAACAAGTTTTTGCGCCAGCTGGGCCTTGGTTAAATACCGATGATAAAAGCCATCTGTATAAAACCCTTGTACCGTCTCAAAATTATGACCGGAAAATAGCTTCCCTCTAAATATTAGCCAGAACAGGCCGTGGACATAATAGACAATGCTACGCTTGTGATAGACCATCATCATACCCTGACCGCCCGGCTTTAGAATCCTACTGACTTCTCCTAACGCTTTATCCATGTCGCTAGTATGATGCAACACTCCCCACGAATAGACAAAATCAAAACTTTTTGACTGAAATGGAGATTTCTCAGCATCCCCACGCACTATTGCTGTCGGTGCCCCAAAAAATCGAGTCGTCTTTGCAGTTAACGAAACTCCTGCTTCAGTAAGGTCCATTGATGTCACTTGCGCGCCGCGCCGCGCCAAAAAACTTGAGAATATCCCCGAACCTGATCCTAGATCGAGACACTCCAAGCCCTCAATATGCACATTTTCAAACCAGGTCTTCAACCATGGACCCGTGCGTTTTACGTATTCTTCGATTTGAAGAAAATCATCTTCTTCATCCGGAATTCGGTCCTCTGCATCCCAATCAGCATATGTCATGGGTTTCGTTTCCCACCAAGTCTGGTTACGGCCCTGGCGGTTGGAAGTCGTCGTTTCCGCTTTTACGACTGTTTCGGTAAATGGGTTTTTTATCATCAGTTTATGTCTGTCGGAACGATAAGAATGTCGCCAGTAACCCGGCGAGGGCGCGGAAATTGAACGGATAATTCAAAAGGCTTCGGGTGAAATATTTTCGTGCTTCTGGCCAGCTTGCTGCTTTCTGAAAGTTTCGCGCGGCACCATAAATAATCATTGATCGACGCCGATGCAACCGAAGTTCGTCGCCTGCGCGTTTGTGACGAAGCCGCTTAAAATGAAGTTCCACAGCCTGGAGTCCTGCATTCATATGGCGCAATATTGATCCGCTGGCATTGCCTTCATGCAGACGATAGTCGGACAAAACCTGCCCGACAAACTGAACGACTGCACCGACCTCAACAAGCCTTAACCAAAGGTCGTAATCTTCGACGGTAGTTAACGATGGCTCCTCAGAAAATCCGCCAATTCCATCAATCAGTGATTTTTTAACGAGTGCTGCGCTTGGAGAAAAGCATGTATGATTGAATAGCAATCTTCGATATGTGGCATCGGCAAGGGAATAATATGGAGAAACACTGAGTTCCACATCACCACAAAATGTTGCTTCACGGTGGCCTATCAAATCCGTATTATCTTCAGCCTTTTCAAGGCAAACGCGTAACTTTTCCGGTCGCCATAGATCGTCCGAATCAAGAAATGCAATCCATTTTCCGCGCGCCATTCGAATGCCCTCATTGCGAGAGGCAGCAATGACTCCGTTGTTTCGAAACTGGGCGAGACGAAACCGAGACTCATCAAAAGACTCAACTACCGATATCGTATCGTCATCAGAGTGGTTATCAATAATGATTGCTTCCCAATCAGAGTGGGTCTGATTGATCACGCTACACAATGCGTGGCGAAGCAAACCCGCCTGATTATAGGTAGGAATTATAATAGAAACGAGATGGGGTTCAGTCATAATCTATGACGGGTTCGATTGCAGGTCGATAAATTAGGCGCGCTTGGACTAAGGAGTGTATAAGCAAACTCAATACCTTAATAGATCACGGAATGTGAAGTGCAGCCAATCAAGACTGAGCCTCCCCATAACAGGGTGGTAAACTAGAGGATTGATTCCAACGTTTGGAACCCTCTGCTTCGCGCGGCGATTATTTTGTCTGGGTTGGCTTTCCATATGAAGGGTCTGGCGTCATTGGCGTTGTATTCCTTGATGAAACGGTTAATAGCGGCTTGCAGATCGACCAGCGAATGGAACACGCCGTGCCTAAGCCTGCGCCGGGTTAGTTTAGCGAAGAAGCCCTCGACCGCGCTCAGCCACGAGCTTGATGTTGGGGTGAAGTGCAGTGCCCAGCGCGGATGGCGCTGCAGCCAGGCCTGGACCTTGTCTTTCTTGTGGGTTGCTTAGTTATCGACAATGGCGTGGATTTCCTTGTCTTTGGCAACGGACCGTTCGATCTGATTGAGGAAACGGATGAACTCCTGATGCCGGTGGCGTTGCATGTTCTGACCAATCACTGTTCCGTCCAGCACATTCAGGGCTGCAAACAGGGTGGTCGTGCCGTTTCGTTTGTAATCATGGGTCATGGTTGCGCCGCGTCCCTTCTTCAGCGGCAGCCCCGGCTGGGTCCGGTCAAGCGCCTGTATTTGTGACTTCTCATCAATCGACAGCACCACCGCATGGGCGGGCGGAGAGACATAAAGATCAACGATATCTTGCAGTTTTCCCACAAACCGGGGGTCGTTGGATATTTTGAATTGGCGGAAGCGATGTGGCACAAGGCCATGGGCTTTCCAGATCGTCTGCACTGTCGAGGCCGTAACGCCAACCATCGCCCGCAAGGTCCAGTGGGTCGCCTCATGGGGCGGCGGTTTGAGTGTCAGCGCAACAATCTCCTGCACCCGATGATCCTCAATCGGGGCGATGCCCGGCGGTCGGGTCCTGTCACGCAAAAGACCGTCAACACCCTCCAGCATAAAGCGTTCCTGCCAGCGCCAGACACAAGTCTTCGACTTGCCGGTCGCCCGCATGATCGCATGAGTGCCGTGCCCTGTGGACGACAAAATAACTACCCTGGAACGCCAGACATGTTTCTGCGGCGATTTCGGATCTTTGATAATCTGCCCAAGCCGCTTTTGATCGGTGGCGGAAACCGTGAATGATATTCCTCTGCGCATGACCAATAATCGCACATAGTGAGGTCATAAGGAATCCCAATTCGGACTCTTTCGTTTCAAACTAGCCAATAGGTGATCGTTGATTGCGGTTCAGAAATAATAAAATGAAGCACAAGTGCAGACATTTCCACCAACTTCCGCCCAAAGGCATGGACCTATCAATTTCCCATCTCGGGCGCCCAAAGTACTCACCGAATTTAGTCAGAGCCTTGACCTTTTCTGATGAGCAACTTGCTGCAAAATTGAAGTGTTTCCATCAACTCTGATTCGTAGTTATCCGTGAATGAAAATCCTGTGCCGATAATTTTCTCGATGGCATAGGTAAAGGGTACTTGAGATTTGCTAGAAGGATTACCCATAACCCTAATTAATGGCTTTTTCCCCGTTAATCTTTCACCCGCAGAGGCGATGCGTTCAGCTAGGTCGAATATGGTCATTGACCGGCCCTTGCCCACATTAAACAATCCGTCGCCCAGATCCTTTTTGGGCAGTTGCATAACGTGGGCGATCACCTTCACTACATCACTCATACAAACGAAATCCCGTAGCGCCGATCCATCATCAGATAACGTCAACTGATTGTTGAACGCCACCTGACGGCAGAGGTCGGGGCCAACCAGCATCCAGCAATTGGCCCCTTCATCCATGGGCGCCCCAACAACATTCGAAAGGCGCAGGGCAACACCGTCCAAGCCCTTTGTGCCAAGGACAATGTCTTCAGCTGCACGATGGGTCCATGCGTAGGGGTGACTGGGGCGTGACGCTGTCGTTTCATCAATGCGTCCTGTAAGAGGTGCGCCATAAACGTGCGCCGTCGAAATATAAATGAACCTGTTGACGCTACTGTTAACTGCCGTCGATACCAGAGATTGGGTCCCGCCAACGTTGACAACAATGGCATCTGCAGGGTCCGCTTCGCACTGCGGCGCATTGAGGGCCGCCAGGTGAACGACCGTATCAACGCCTTCCATGATAGAAGACAAATATTCTGAAGTGTTTTCACGAAGATCAAGATGACGAACATCCAAATTTGCCGCCCAGCCCGGAATCTCCGTCTGCGCCCGGCTTGTGGTCAACCGAACCTCCAAGCCCAACTCGACACTCAGGTGATGGCAAATTCGACCTCCCAGGTAGCCAAGCCCACCGGTAACAAGAACCGTTTTGATCATGCGAGGTTTATCGACCAATCGTAAGGTATCGCCCTGTCGTCTGGGTCCTTGCGTTTGGTCTCGTCCGGGTCATGGGGAAGCGTTGTACAATTTGCAACCAACGCAACGTCCGGGCCCGTCCCGACAAATCCATTCCAGATCAAGGGCGGCACCGTGACCAGGGCATAGTTCTCTCCGCCTAGATCGATTTCTTGAATGACCCCTTTCGTTGAGCTTTCTTCACGGTCATCAAAAAGCACAAACCTGACCTGTCCAACCGGCACGGCATAATTGATTGTTGCGCGTTTGTGGAAGTGCCAAGCTTTGATGACACTGGAGTAAACCGTGGAGAAATAAATTTCGCCGAAGGTCTCAAAGACATCTGAATCACAACGCATCATGTGCATGACGGAACCTCGGTCATCGCCGATCCGCTTCAAAGGTGTAATGACGACTCCGTCAATCATGCGGCATCACTGACAAATGCATTAATCTGCTCGCGGCTGACGTCGATTGCCTTTTCACCGGAGAGCACACGCTTGTACCAGCTGATTGTTGCGTCAATCGCCTGACCTCCATTCCACCGGGGGTGCCATCCCAGTTCCAGTTTGGCCTTATCAATGGAAAGCTGCAAAAGCTTGTGTTCAAACGGCGCATCATTCGGGCGATCAATAACGATTTCGCCCGATTCCCAGATTTGAACAGCCGTCTCCGCAACATCAAGAACCGTGCGGCCCTTGTCCAGTTCAGGGCCAAAATTCCATGACCCTCCACTTGCAACACTCTCCTTCGCGAGGCCAACAGCAAGCTGCAAATATCCATGTAAAGGGTCGAGCACGTGCTGCCAGGGGCGCGTGGCATCCGGGCTTCTCAAAACTATAGGATCATTGGCCTCAAGGGCGCGAACACAATCGGGAATAATGCGGTCAGTCGCCCAATCCCCGCCGCCAATGACATTACCGGCCCGCGTGCTGGCAACGGCAGGTCCGGCAATATGGAAATATGAATGGGCGTAGGCCATAAACGCCATTTCGGCTGCTGCCTTTGACGCACTATAAGGGTCGTGCCCGCCTAATTCATCATTCTCACGATAGCCCCAAGTCCATTCTTTGTTCAGATAACATTTGTCCGAGGTGATAAAAACCAGAGCCTGAATACTTTTTGTCCGCCGTACCGCTTCCAATAAGTTTACGGCCCCACCCAGGTTCGTATCGAATGTTGTCTTAGGGTCATCATAGGAACGCCGAACCAACGCCTGGGCCGCCAGATGGAAAACAAAGTCCGGTTCAGATTCATCAAAAACCGCCTTGAGGCGATCTACGTCACGTATGTCGGCTTCAACATGATGAATCCGATCCTGGATATTCAAAAGTTCAAAATGAGAGCGATCATATTCGGGGGCCAAAGCATATCCGGTCACCTCCGCGCCCATTTCCGTAAGCCACAAGCTTAACCACGACCCCTTGAAACCGGTATGCCCGGTAACCAGGACATTTTTTCCTGCAAAATATTTCACTAATTCACTCACCACTGCCTCCAAGGGGCTTCACCACTATTCCAAAGCTCTGAGACAAGCTTATGATCACGCGCTGTATCCATACATTGCCAAAATCCATCATGGTGATAGACCATCATCTGGCCGTCAGCTGCAAGTTTCTGCATTGGGCCCTGCTCCAAGACCAGATCATCCCGATCATTCAGGTAATCAAATATTTCGCGCCGACAGACAAAGTACCCACCTGAAATTCTGCCGCTACCAGCCTGTGGTTTTTCATTGAACTCCAGAATTTTTCCATCTCCGTCCATTTCCATTTCACCAAATCGAGCGGGTGGTCTAACGCCTGTTATGGTGAGTATTTTCCCATGTGTTTTGTGAAAGTTGATAAGCGCCTTGATGTCCACATCGGATACGCCGTCGCCGTAGGTGAGCATAAAATATTCGTCATCTCCAATATATTTTTTGATCCGCTTTACGCGCGCGCCGGTCATCGCCGTTACCCCTGTATCTGCCAGAGTAACACGCCAGTTAGTTTCACCGTGATTTCCGTGAGGTACTATGAAGCCGCTCGCTCCAAGAGAAATTGTAAAATCTTTGACATATGCCTCATAGTTCAGGAAAAATTCTTTGATCACATTTCCTTTGTAACCTGTACAGAGAACAAAATCTTCACACCCCGCTACCGAATAAGTCTTCATGATGTGCCAAAGAATGGGCTTGCCGCCGATTGGAATCATGGGTTTCGGGATATCATCAGCAACATCGCGAATGCGCGTTCCCTGTCCGCCGCATAAAATTACTACTTTCATCAACTTATCCGCTTATCAAAAATTTTTAATAAAATCTACGATACTGACGACAATCGCAAAACCCCAACTTCCCGGAGACTCCGCTTCTATTTTTCAGCTATCAACATATGCTGAATTTTTAGAAAAGGTAATAAATATGGAAAAACATCCATCATCAATCCCGGAGCAAGCCGATACAGGCGCTGAATCCGTCGCCACCTCATGCCAGGAATACGAATGCCTAGTGGTACATATCTAATGTTTTTAAAGCCCACTTCACCTAGTAAATTTTCTAGTTCTTTCCGCGAATAATGATACGCAAAACTGGGTCCGGGAATATCGACCAAACGCCTTGAACGAACGAAAGCCATCAAATCGAAAGCGAGAACTCTGGTCATCACCAACTGCCCGCCATCATCAAGAAGTTTATAAGCACATGCGAGATGGTGGCGCGCCTGTTCCGGTAGAATGTAACCAACGACACTTGAACTGAGTACGACATCAAAACGTTCTTTCGTTTCAATAATGCCGTTTCTGGTTCGCCACAAGCGCACGTCGGAGAAATCTTTCGCAATTTCCTGAAGGGGGGCATCGTCGATTTCACACGCTGTAACATGATTGAATTTTGGCCAATATTCAGATTTCCACCAAACGCCGCCGCAACCATAATCCAGCAATCGGCCCCCAGTTTTCATATGGATCATCAGTTTTTTATTAAACACCCGGCGGACATGTCCGACTTCGGGTCCAAAATATGTTTTCTCAAATTCAACGAGGTCCAGACTGGCCCAGTCATCACGATTGTTGGTGCGTCTTGCAGCTTCGGCGGCTACTAGACATGCAAAAGGCGCAAGCGCTTGACTCGCCGCACTAACATCTTCAATAATCGGTGGCTCTGTTCCTGAAGCTTGCACCATCAGAAATTGCTCCGTCGTGTTGAAATAAGGTCTTCCCAATAGGGTTTGTTCGGTTGGCGGAAAAATTCACCCGCAGACGGAACATCAATTTCAACGCCGATCACCTCACTGAGACGATCACTCAAATTTCGCGCGACTGCAACAGGAACACCGAGAGATTCCGGTATAACGTCGACTGAAACATTGCCTTCTGGAACAAACCGCACCACAGGCAAGCCCCCAATTATTGCCTCCAGCCCAACTGTTGTAGCTGCATATAGAACCGCAGCAATTCCACCCGCTTCCGCTAGAGATCGATCCGCCCGCTCAATTCCAGGAGACACTGGCAAGGGATACGGATTCATTGGGTGGTCCCTGACGATGAACCTGAACTGGTTTTTCCCTGCGACAATCTCAATTGCTGCAACCAATTGATGGGCGATAGAATGGGTAAATGGCAGCGCAACAAAAATTGGGCCGGCCTTGTCACGAGTGAGCAGTTTTGGGGATGAAAACCTGAGAGCTCCACCAACCTCCATTCGGTCGCGCGGAATTCCATATTCGGAAAGGGCGTTTTCCCAAACCGGCCCATTACAGATAATCCTATCTGGCAAACCTTCAATACCATCACGGTTGCTTGCAACCGCGTGAACCCAGTGCCGCCGTCCTACCACGGTGTGCTGGTAGCCTGCAGTACCAACGCCTAAGGGTTTTGCCGATCGAACCAGAGCCTGTTCCCAGCCATGGTTTTCCCATGGCCACAATACAATGCTCGGCCTTTGTATCTTCAGCCACCTCTCTTGGCAATGATTCTGCCAGGCAATTGCCGCCGCCTGACCGGTCCCATTCTCCAAAACAGCCGCACGATGCATTAACCACCACATGGGCTCCCCTTCAATCTGCAGCGTCATGTGCCACATTTGAAAAGGCAGAGTGAACGTAAACCAAATACTTCCCCAAGCCTGCAGGCTAAAAGTCCGGCCGCCCAAACCTAAGGCCGCTGCTCGTTCGACATTGCAGTCTGTATGTAACAATCGGCTAAGCTTAGGTGACCACGACAGGAGATCACCGAAATAAGCATCTTTACCATCGGCGGTGCTGGCAGGATGGCCATAGCTAACAATGGCCGGACTATCGCGTGGGCAATTTTCGGCATCTCGGGCAAGGTAAATTCGCGCGCTCAGCGCTTGTAACGCGTACCGTGTCCTCGCGGCTATGCCTCGAAGCGTAAACTGCTGTTCCGCAAACCATCGCCCAGGTGCCGCAATAAGGGTGCGCCCGCCCAGGGACCTAAAATGACGAAATAGCCAAGGGTCATCGCACACCATCAACACATTTTCGTCGGCCTTATCCCAACCTTTGAAAAGGTATGTCCAGGCAAGCATGGTGCCGAAATCTGAAACACTGGAGTTACATGATGCCGCATGGCCCAGCTCAGCGGAGATATCTTTTACACTCAAGCGGTGCGCAATGTTCCACCATTCATCACGAATGGCATCAAAAGCATGCTCAAGTTTTTCGGCCAAGTCGATGATTTTTTTTTGATCTGGCAGGTCAGGCGTAACACTCCCAATTGCACACCAGGCGTTATAAGAATCAGGCGAGGGCAATTGACGCGACGTAGTCAGCAAAACGGGCATGAAAAAATTTTCCCTTGCCTAAATGTTCAGGCAGTCTGGCGCTGCGGCTCCAGCAACCATTTTTGGATCGCCGTAATATTGCAATCCATCAATTGCCGCACGGCCCATAGCTAGAATTGCCTCCTCCGAACTACCCCCAATATGAGGGGTCGGGAGAAAATTTGGCAAATTCAGAAGATCTGGATCTTGCGGTGGCTCCATCTCGAACACGTCGAACGCAGCACCAGCTAACTGCCTATCTTTCAGCATCATTTTGACGGCAGTTTCATCAACCAGCCCCCCTCTTGCCGCATTAATCAGCACGGCGCTTGGTCGCATCAAGGCAAGACGCTCGGCGGACAAAATATTTCGCGTTGAAGCATCAAGCGGCGTGTGTAGCGTGACCACATCTGAGTCGCCGAGCAATGCTCCAAGAGTAACCGGTCTGACATCATACTCAGCGTAAAAGTCTGGATAATGGCTAATATCATTTGCTAGGATTCGACACCCAAACGCCTTCAGCAGAACAGCTAGATCCTTACCCACACGACCACAGCCAATGATACCAACGGTCCGGCCGGATAATTCCGCTCCCTTATGTTGTCGCCAACCGCCATCCAGAATTTCCAAGTGCGCGGCGGGCACACGCCGCAATAAACTGATCGCCGATGCAATCACCAATTCAGATACGGAGCGTCGGTTAACACCACCTTTCCAGCCGAGTTGAACGCCGTGCGCCTTCATCGCGTCTAGGTCCAGCATATCGAGGCCAACACCATATTTTGAAACAACCTTCAATTTTGGCAATGCTGAAAAGACTTTAGCATTCAGAATTTCAAGAGCCGTAATAGCTTTTTCATGGCCCTGCAGGTAATCAATTAAGTCAGAACCAGCGAGCGATTGCCCCCTGTCATTAAACGTGATGTCGGCAGCCGGGTAGCGCGCTTCGAGTTCGGCTCGTAAAACTGGGTGTTTCGAGAACGAGCGCGACGTGACTGCAATGCGGGTATTATTCATGATTGCCACGACAGGTTCCAACGCTCACGCCAATCTGGATCAGCACAGTAGATTTTATAGACCAGCTCCATGGTCTTGTAAGCATCATCGGAGGTGCCGTTCATGATTTTGCCTTTCTGGGTCAGCGCTTCGGCAAATTCAGCGATCTCCGCCGCCCAAGACGGGTCGGTTTCATACCGGATTATTTCTTCTTTCGGGTCGCCGTTTTCATCATGAGGCGCTCTAGATATGGTCAATGTTTCATCGCCATAACTTTTCGATCCGGACAGAATTCCAGCCAGCGTCAGCGCGCCTTTTGACAATGTGATGTCCAGATGAAACCGATGGCGCCATGACGTCGCCGACGAATGCAGCATTGCCACTTTTCCGTCAGCCGTCTTCATCAGAGCGTAGGCATTGTCTTCAACATCTTTTTTCCAAAAATTATTACTGATGAAGCTGTGAACCTCTATAAAGTCGCCAGCAAACAATCGCAACAAATCGACCATGTGGATACCCTGATCAAGTAGGATGCCGCCACCGGCCTTAGTTCGTTCCGTTCGCCAGGTCGTCTGCCCCCATGAGATCAATTTTGATTTGCCATACACTCCACGCAGGTTAATGATCTCACCAATCTCGCCGGACCGAATGATTCGCAAGGCTTCCTGAATCGACTCGTGATATCGATGATTAAAACCATATTTTAAAATTCGCTCAGGGTGGCGCTTGATCGCATCACAGACGGCAGAAATTTCTCCCATATCGCGACCTGGTGGTTTTTCACAAAATACGTCAATGCCGCGCTCCAGCGCACCAATCGTTGCTGCCGCTGCAACGTCATTTGACAGGCAGACAAAAAGCACATCCAGATTCTGCTCAAATACTTTCCGGTAATCATCGAAATAACGCGTACCATCGTCTAGCTCACCGTCACCATCATAGCGGACATCCGACACCACAGTCGTAGCAAATGCAGAATGTGCGTCAATATGCTCACGTCGGCGTTTACCAACCACACCATATCCGGCGATGCCGACTTTTAACTTATTCTTCATCACTGAAGTTGTTCCTGAAGTACATAGTTCACCAATCCCTATATCGGTCCGACAGTGTCGTATCACGTTCCAGGATTAATCCTAAAAAACCCTCGAAGTCCAACTTTCGCCACAGCGGTGCCATTATACGTAGCGGAGAATGCATCGGGTATTGGCGATAAATTCGCGTCTCCACTGTTCGCCAGCCTGCAAGTCGCACCAAGTGTTGCCAGTCCTCAGGATTGAGCTCAAAAATATGAACCCTCTCGGCCGTCAGGTTTTGTGGCATGGAGGACAAGGGTTGCCGAATCAAATCACCCCCAAATCTGCTATCTCGGCGATATGGCACTGTAATCGCTGCATATTCTGCGCTTCCTTTACTTGACAGGTCATGTAGAAAGCGAAGCGGGTCGGTCATATGTTCCAGTGTTTCGAAGCTGAGATAGAGATCGGGCCTGACTTCTTGATGATTCAGCTCCTCCGCGCGGCAGAGAACCGCATCACCATCTCGGTCTTTAATTTTGTTTACTGCCACCGGGTCCAGATTCACAGATATAAATCGTCTTAATTGTCCGGGCTTAACAATGTTTTTGATATAAGCCGCGTGGGTTCCCGCTGAATCGCCAATGTCGGCGATTATTATTGACGATCTTTGTACTTTCGCCATCGCGTCAATAGCAAGTTGGACTTGAAAAGCGTGCACCCCTCGCAATTTGATCTCCCAGTACCTATCAAAATCGCCTGCATCGAAGTCGGCGGTGTACTGAGTTGACAGGTCGGGAACCACTTTGCGTAGCAGTGCAATCATCTCCTCCAGACCTTGGTCTCTTGCTGCTGCATTCAGAGACGCCCCGGAGAGGAATTGGTAAATTTTCAGGGGATTTAAACCAACGGCCTGGGCGACCATTTTCAACACCCCAATCATTGTAGGCGGTGCTGCTCAAGGTATTCGGCACACAATTGGCGGAATCGCTCATTGTTGGGATAGCGTTCTCGATTTAGGCGCGCTTCAAAATCAGGTAATATCAGCGCGACATCTGAACCCACGTTTTTCTTATCCTTGCTTATGGCGGTGATGAAAGGATCGATAGGCACCGGCGTCGCACCAAAGCCATGATAGTTGGACGCCAGAATTCGGTGCATTCGGCGATAATGATGTTCGCTCCCGATACCTATTTTCCAGGCGATCCAGTTCGCCATATCCATACCGATGGTGACCGCAATGCCATGCGGAATTGTAAATTTGGTGGCCGCTTCGATGGCATGACCAAAAGAATGGCCGTAATTGAAAATATTACGTGGGCCCTGGTCAAATTCGTCGCGCTCGATATATCCCTTTTTAATTTCGAGTGCTTGGCGAACATAGCGAATCATTGTCTTCTGGTTAGAGAACAATTGAGCATAATCGTCAGCAATCTCATCAAATGAATCCGGTCCATCAATGGCATGGACCTTTAGCATTTCTCCGATGCCTGAACGCTTATCACGCTCTTCCAGCGTGTTCAGAAATGATGTCGCCAGGTAAATTTCTTTCGGTGGTGTAAAGGTGCCAAGTATGTTTTTCGCATCACCACAGTTGATCGAGCTTTTTGAGCCAATGCAGGAATCGGCCTGTGACAGAAGTGTGGTCGGATAAAATCTCCAAGTCACACCACGCAACAACATCGCCGCCAGAAAACATGTAATGTCTTGAATGATACCTCCACCAATGGCGATCAGATGATGATCACGCCGAATCTGGTGGTCCACCAAATGCTGGACGTACGTGGGGAACCTATCCAATGATTTGCTTGCTTCTGTAGCTTCCACCAACAGCACCGAAGAGGCGTTCAAAACATCGGGCATTGTCTCGCGATATAGCTCGGCGACGCGTTGATCGATTAAAAAATGTGTGTTGACTGGTACGTTTGCGTTCAAGTGCGGGAGCGCGGTTTCGTCAAAATATACCGTATAGGGTCCCTTGTGTGAGTCTATCTTCAATACATCAGACACGGGTGAAACCTCCGTCAATGGCGATATTTTGCCCACTGATATAAGTATTTTCCCGGCTGGCCAGCCAAGTAATGAAAGCTGCTATTTCCTCGACCGTGCCCAAGCGTCGGATAGGCACACGGGCAACCAACTCAGCAATACCCTTCTCCCCCAACGTTGAACGGGTCAGTTCGGTATCAATAAATCCCGGCGCAATGCAGTTTGCCAATATGCCATCGGCGGAGATTTCGGCGGCCAGGGCGCTGGTCAGGCCATCCAGTCCGAATTTGGAAGTTGCGTAGGATGCCCGTTGTTCCTTGGCAATTTTTCCCCAGATCGACGAAACATTGACGATACGTCCCCAATTCCTGGCCTTCATCCCCGGCACAACGGCCCTACATATAAGAAACGGTGCTGTGACGTTGACCTGCTGGATTCGAAGGAAGTCCGCTGGCTTAATTTCCGCAAACGGTGCAATCTTGTTAATACCCGCATTGTTGACAAGGATATCCGGTGAAAGGCTCGCAACCTCTTCAGCGAATAACTGAAGCGCACTTGCATCGGTGAAATCTACGGCCCGGTACTCTGCGCCTTCCGGAACTTCACCATCAGGGCGAGTGCCGGTGCCGATAACGGTGGCGCCATCGGTCAGAAACCGTTCAGTAACTGCACGGCCAATTCCCCGTGTCGCACCGGTTACGAGCGCCGTTTTTCCAGTCAGAGGAAGAGTCATTTTGCACCTGACAGATAGGTACGTGTTAATGGGTCACTGGCGAGAATCTCCTCGGCACGTTGAAGTTCATCTGGGGTATCCACCCCTATGGTCGGGCGCGTGGCGGCGACGATCTGAATTCCATACCCGTGCTCGAGTGTACGCAGCATATCTATACCTTCTGTGATCTCCAGCGGAGTACGGTCAAGTTTCAAAAACGTTTTTAGAAACGACTTTGAAAATCCGATAACGCCCGTTTGCTGGAACAGTGCATCATGGGTTTTACGGGCTCGAGACGGAATGGGAGTGCGTGAATAAAACAGGGCCCGCCCATCTAGTGCAGTGGCAACTTTGACCACATTGACGTCATCGTGATCCGCATCATCGGCGATTGGTGAGGCTAAATTGACCACCGGCGTATCAGATGCGTTGAAGGCCTCGACAATCTGGTCGATCATGTCCGGACCGACCAGCACCTCATCGCCCTGAATCATCAGCACCAAATCGTCATCAGCAAGGTCTCCGCCAACCAGCCCGGCAGCTTCAGCCGTACGATCAACAGCTCCCGGATGATCGTCTCGGGTCATGATAACCGCTGCACCGTGCGTCTCGCAGGCATCGCGAATGGCCTCATCACAGGTTGCAATAAACACTTGATCGAGACTATCGGCGATGCGGCATCGTTCGTACACATGTAGTACGAGAGGCAGGCTAAGAAGCTTTTCCAGCGGCTTGCCGGGGAAACGGCTGGAATCCATTCTGGCGGGGATAATACAAAGGTTTATCATTTGAGGTCTGACAAGCCGCCAAACGCACTCTGCATGGCTATCATATCCGTTCCGAAGGCGACAAACTGATATCCTTCAGTCAATTTTTCCTTCAATGCCTTCATGTCCGGGGCGACCTGGTGGATACCACTGGCCTTACCCGAGTCTTTGCAGGCTTCCTGGATCAATTTTATCGCTGTCGTGAATTCGAATGTACAAAAATCGCCTGGTGCCCCAAGGTTTGCTGATAAGTCATAAGGCCCGACAAACAGACCATCAACGCACTCAAGTGCAGCAATTGAGGCTGCAGCAGAGATTCCCTCTTTCGTTTCAATTTGCGGAATTAAAACAGGACGGAAGCCCGCAACATAAGAGTCAAAAAACGCTCCCCATTTGTTGACTCGAGACAAACCGGCTCCTCGGTGACCGACTGGTGGATATAAACAGTGGCGGGCAAAATCTTCAAACGCTCCCGCACTTTCCGTTACTGGCACAATTAGTCCCATCGCACCCAGGTCCAACATACGCCTGGCAAGATAGGGGTCGGCCGACGGCAACCGAACTACAGGCGCGACCCCGCACAACTCCAGCGCCATGAAAATCGATGGGGCACTCGCCTCATCTGCTGGACCATGTTCCATGTCAATCGCTATCCAGTCAAATCCGCAGATCGCCATAGCCTCGGCGACAACGGGGTTAAATGTTGTCAGCCAGCCTCCGATAGATGGAGCATCTCCATTGATATTGAATTTTTGCATGTCTTTCATGACCGTTTGCCTGTCATGTTTCTACGGAATCTAACAGTCCACATGTTTTCAGCCTAATTTGATTTAGGAGTATGAATCGCGCGAAATTAATTCCCGTCAACGAATAACGCCATTAAGAATTTTCAAAATTCAAGGGGTAGGCGTCCCGCATCAATGCGCTATAATCCAGACCTTCTTCTGACAGGATTCTCCTGGCCAGACTAATATCTTCATTGGAAAAAACCGATTTCCACTGCCCGATCGCACCAGAGCGGGTAAAGGTTCCCTTAAAATTGCTCGGGGAATGAATTGGGCCATGATTCTGTTCAAACTTTCTTACAACCTTAATGTCAGAACGCTGCGTCGCCTGGCTTATTGCATTCGCTGAAACAGGGAGACCCCACCACTCAAGGGCGCGGCCAAAGACCTGTTCTGGATGATGAATCATGTCCTCATATGTCAGTTTTAAGATGGGTCTGGACGATCCCACCTCCTCAAGCGCCAAATAATGTCGGGCATAATCACGTAAAATATACTCCATTACTTCGCGAGGGTGACTAAAAGTGTCTGATCGTATCGAACGATATTTATATCTATAGTAAAATAAAGATATCACTTGATCCATTGGGTTTCGATATAGAAACACTATTTTTCCAGGGAAAAATTCAATGAACCGAGTGCTATGGCAGTGGGTGAAATCCGAATAACCGTATTTTGTCATTACGCTCGGGATTGGGTTTTTGTAAGCAATACCACCCGCCGTATATTGATCTCGCAGATTTGGGAAATAATCCCTCATCATATCGTCATACGTAATTGTGGTGTTTGATTCAGGGTGATCAAGAATATGAATATAATTCGCTAAAAACAGTTTTAATCTATTGGTTCCGGATTTCGGAATAGTGTTCAACAAGATCATATTTTTTTCTATGTTCTTGTAGAACATCTTGTACGCCAGAGACTTGAAGATATTTTTGTAGGAGCCGGCATATTTAGAGCCAATATTGTAGGATATTTGTAAGAAATTATTTTTATTCATCATTGAAATCGGAACGCGGCAATCAGGCCGCCCGCTCCCTCCCATCTCTCAACCAATCTTGAAAATTTGTGCCCGCCAATAAAATTGAACACTTACCGCGATACCCGTTGGTTTTAAACGGCGGCCTGTGTTGAGGCATTAAAGAATGCATGACGGCTCTTAAGTTCAGCAAACGTTCCAGAATCAACAATTTCACCTTCACGGACAAAGAATATCTGATCACACTGCTTAACCGTACTTAATCGATGGGCAATTATAATTACCGTCATTTTTCCTGAAAGAGCCAAAATAGACTCATTTATGCTTTTTTCGGTTTCTCCATCGAGAGATGAGGTCGCTTCATCAAGAACCAGGACTTCTGGGTTGGAATAAAGTGCCCGTGCAATCCCGATACGTTGACGTTGCCCGCCAGATATCCGCATGCCCCGTTCTCCGATCACTGTTTCGAGGCCGTTTTCCAACGTGGCAATGACCGGGCTAAGCTGAGCCATCTCAATGGCTCTACAAATTTTATCTTCTTCAACCTCTTGGTCCGGGATACCGAGTGTAATGTTTCGGCGCAATGTGTCGTCCGCCAAATATATCGACTGCGGCACATACCCCACTCTGCCATTCCAAATACCTTCGCCTGGCATGACTTGATGGTCATCAAGCAAAATCTGTCCTGAGGTCGGTGGCAATAAACCTAAGATAATATCCACAATGGTACTTTTTCCAGCCCCTGAAGGGCCAACAAAAGCAATCACTTGCCCCTTAGAGACCCGGAGGTCGATGTTGCTTACAACCCACCCGCAAGTTTTTGGATATTTGTAACTTACACCCTTCAGGACAAGGTCCTGTTTGAACGGAACCACCGGGCCGGAAGTGCTCTCATAAATTTGATGATGAGTTTGGGTGGCCGTCAATAGATCATCATACACGGACTCGAGTGGAAGGATATGTCGGCGAATTGTATTGGCATTATTAAGAATGCGGTTACCAGAAGGTAATACCCGAAAAGCGGCAACGGCGAAAACTCCCAGAACGGGCAAAGCTCCCTGTAAAGTGCCGTCTCTTAAAACTGCTAATACGATAACACCAAGAAGGGCGGAAAAGATGATCAGCTCGCCAAAAATACGAGGCATCTGGGTAATTAAGTCGATAATGGCTGACATCCGTGCCTGCTGCAAACTCAGGTTTCCGACGATGCCAAAAAAATAATTTTCACGCTTCAATATTCGATTTTCTTTTATGATACCAATACAAAGGTGTGACCAGCGACTGATTTCCTTGTTATTTGTTATCATTTGGTCACCCAATATCGTAACCTTGTTGCGAAGCGCAAAATAATACAGGCCGAAAAAGGCGGCAACAACACCAACTACCACCATGCTGCCGACCGGTTCCATAGTAAACAGGACAAATCCCATGGAAAAGGCAATCGTCAGTTCCATCACCATGCCTAGAAAGCTAAGCAGTATGGTTGCAACAATTGAAGGCGCGCTGATAACGATATCATATACGGCATTCGATGAATTCACATGAAGTGTTTCTTCGTAACTTTTACGACTATAAGCCTCTAGCATGCGTGAGGTCATTGCTGCACGAATTTTTGCGACATTAAAGGTTTGGTAAAATGTAAACAGCGCCAGAGCCCCGCTTTTGACGACAAATATGCCTAATAAAACGCTCACCAGAGTGATAAGTGGAATGCTTGCGATATCTATGTTCATGCGCGCAAAAACCGCGCCAACACTAGGCAGCGGCAGACTGCTGTCTTGTGTTACAGCTAGGTGCAGGACCGGCAAGAGCAGGGTCAAGCTCAACATCTCAAGGCCAGAGCTGACAACCATCCAGGCAAATACTTTTGCGATGCTCCAATGTTGACGGCGATTGAGTAGGTTTAGGGTTTTTAAGATGGAATTTAATATTTCACTGATCCTTACGTGTAAACAGATCTTTGTGTTTCAGTGCGAACCTTGGTCCGATCTTTCCCGCTAGTGGATGATTATTGACGCCCTTGTAAAATTCGAGATACCTTTTTTGCAGCACCGAACCTCCTTCAGGCGACGGCCTGCCTTCAACCATATCCATCATATCTTTTGCAAGGTCGAGGATATCACCGGGAGAATTTTCCACCCATGTGAGACCCAGTTCACGCTCCCATCCGGGTACAGATTTTGGATACCTGATGCCAGGTTTTGGGTCAAAGAGCCCACGGGTTGCTATCTCCGGAAAGGTCAGGATTCGGCCTTCTTTAAGGTCTTTCAGAAATTTCGGTATAAATAAAGACCGCTTGCCCATGGTAACGTCGCGGTATGGTGCCCAATTTGCTCCAGATATGGGAACATTGTACATATATGCGGGTGAATGCATGCCAGACGCAGAGCCAAAAAAGAAACGACATTTCGCCGGCAAAAAAACATCGCCCAGTTCGCTCCGATAATCAGTCGTGTAATCAATAATGCGCGGATGAAGGTTGGGCAGTGGCCCAAGCGCATCCTGGCCCATCCGAATTACATAACCTCCTTGGTCAGCGACCCATTTCATCGCGTCAAAATAATTTTCAATGGTTACATCCCGAACACCAAGTTCCAGGTCTTCTACCGAACCAAGATTATATTTGTTGGCCAGGTGCATTGCGTCACGGCCATGCACACAGACAAACCAGTCGTCCACTCCGATCCCCATGGCGCGCAACAATTCTTCACCTTGCTTGAGTTCACCATCGGAAAATTCTAGACAAGGACCCAATTCAGAGAACTCAAAATGCTCATTACTCAAAAAAGGCATAGGGAGATAAAAGCGCGTACGTGACAAGATGGGTTCAACCGCACAATAATACCGCTTCAGCCACAAACTCTCAATGATCGGCAGAGAGCGCTTAATCATTCTTGTCGTTTGCCGGTTTGAGCCATAACAAGAAATAAACCAAAAATGCGCCCCCGCCAGCGACGTGCCGTTTTGCAACCGGCGCAAAAATAATTCTGGGTGCACAATCTGATGCCCAAAACGACTTTCGAAGCGTAATTCTCCGAACCTTAGTCTACAAAAAGGTTCGATAAAATACAGACTTGGCAAGATAAGCAAACTGAAACTGACCGAAGAAATTGCTGTAAATACTGATCTAAGCATCGACTTAATAATTATGGGCAACATCTATTTAGGCGCCTTTATCGATTTCAGGCTTCATAGGCCGGGTAAGGAATTCACATGTCAGTCAAAGGTCGAAGTTTTTAGGGGTTGACCACAGTACCCGACTTAACGGGATAAGCACCTGAAGTGGTTCATATTTTGGGGTTCTCTGTTCAAGGAAAGTCTCACAATATGCAGAAGTTACTCACTCAGGCGTTATCCCTTTCATTAGAAGACCATATTCCTCTGTGGCGGACAAGACGACAAACGCTTGTGTGGTTGGTCATGCTCATCATTCAAACCGGGACCGTCAGCCTGTGGTGTCTTGCGGGGCATGTTGATACGCGGGCTAAAACATTGTCTGTACACCGTCGGTTTGAGCGTTTCTTCCAAGACGTTCGACTTGATGAAGGATGTGTCGCCCGGCTGATTGTTCACATCATGGGGCTGGCTGGCAAGCAGTGGCATCTTGCTCTGGACCGTACGAATTGGAAATTTGGTCGCTGCCATATCAATGTCCTGATGCTGGGCGTCATACATGAGAAAGTCTGCATCCCGCTGTTTTGGGTTTTGCTCGACAAGGCGGGAAATTCCAATGCTCGAGAACGCACTGACCTGATGGGACGTCTGAACGAGACCTTCCCGGATCAACCGATTATATCGCTGAGCGGAGACCGGGAGTTCATTGGCGAGAGGTGGATGAGTTGGCTGGAAAGCCAAGGCATTCCTTTTGTTTTACGTCTGAAGGAAAACATGCATGTCTGGAACGGGAACCATGTTCCGGTAAAGCTGTCCGTCCATGCCGTCCGCCTGGGAAAACGACAGAGCCGCACCTTGAAAGGCACATGGTTTCTGGGCAGAGACCCGGAAAAGAAGATCACCCCGATTAAGGTTGCCATGATGCGTTTGAAAACCGGGGAAATGTTAATCGTCGCCACCAGCGAGATCAGGATCAAAACGGCACTGCCCATATATCGCAATCGTTGAGGCATTGAGACACTGTTTTCCGCCCTTGACCTGCCCCCCAACTTGTCCTCATTCATAAGTTAGGCCTGTTCCTGTTATGCCCCTATGTTGGGCGGTTAGCAACGGGATGGATTGAGGAGCCTCATAGTTCTCAATCGATCCAGCCCGTTGCG
>Ga0316204_10000636_pt1 | contig 121568 bp, 107 predicted proteins | sample 6monrhotite_MG_2_FD_205661 | JGI IMG/M metagenome (GOLD analysis project Ga0316204, IMG submission 205661) | Microbial mat bacterial communities from mineral coupon in-situ incubated in ocean water Damariscotta River, Maine, United States -... | ecosystem: Environmental > Aquatic > Marine >...
AGCAGGGAAGAATCAAATATAATTCGTACTCATTATTGAATTGTATATGATTCTTCCCTGCTGGTTTACCGTAGTCGGAGAGGATTACGCTATCTAAAACCGTCCATCTGCCGACTCTCATTTTCGTTTCTCTAATGGTAGAGAATAGATGAACCTGATCGTTCAAATGATCAACTGCGATAGAGTCCTCGAGTTTGTAGAGAGAAGTTCCATCTTCTTGAAACTCTTCAAAAGAAATGTAATTTGGAATTCTATCATCAACATCAAAATGACTGAGGCGCTGGGCCAAAGTTTTGTTTGTTCCAAAAAATGAGATAAGGAAAAGGAACAAAAAAAAGGTATGTTGATTGATCGTTGTCATCTAAAATTTTCGCACATCTAGTTGCCTTAGTTAAAGATACGAAAGTTGTTGATTTAGGCCTTAAATCCAATTACCAGAATGTCATCAGTTTGGGGTGTGATACCTCCATTTTTTGAAGTTCTCCAATTAATGAGCTCATCTGCTAAACTTTGATTTTGTTGCATGGGAGAATCGAATGCAATAGTTTTTAGGAATTCTACAAATCTATTCGTTTTGTACTTTTTAGTATTTGGTCCTCCAAATTGATCTTGAAACCCATCAGAAAATATGTAGAAATCTTTATTTCCATTTAATTCAACAGTGTTTGAAACAAAGTCTGTATCAGTGTCATAAAATGTACCTCCAATACTTTTTGAAGTTCCCTTGATTTTTTGCGCATGACCATTTTCGATTATTATCAATGGACGTCTCGCTCCAGCAAATTCAAGAGTTTCATTTTTTTTGTCAATTACACAAACCGCCACATCCATTCCGTCTTCAATTTGCGACTGCTCAAAATCTAAGTCATACTTCAATTTTTTGTGCAATTCTTTCAATATCTCTGCTGGTTCAATGATTCCTAAGTCTGATATAATTCTTGATAATAATCCATGCCCTTTCATGGTTAACATTCCGGCTGGCACTCCATGACCCGTGCAGTCTCCGGCAATAATTATGGTTTTACCCGATTGTTTCCCCAGCCAATAAAAATCACCGCTTACTGCTCCGTGAGGTTGAAAAAAGATGAAAGACTCATCTAGATATTTCGTGATCTCTGATTCAGGATGCAACATTGCTCTTTGAATCTTTCTAGCATATTCATGACTAGAGGCTAACTCATTTAAAGATTTCTCAATTGAATCTTTTTGTTCAGAAAGTAGTTTACTTTTTAGTTGAAATGTTTTCAATTGTTGGCTGATTGAAATAGTTTTCAATAATTCAACATGTCTCTCTAGGTGTTTCATTGCTGTTTTCAAATCACCTTTGATTTTGTAGATCTCACAAAGCAATTCTCGAATCACTAATTCTTTTTTGGCAACCCCCAACTCTTGAGAAATTAAAAGGGCTTCGTTCAAATATTTTTTGGCATTTTGAATTTGGCTCAAGGCTATGTAGTTTTTTCCAAGGCAAATCATACTTGAGCATGCGGCATCTTTCATGCCAGATAACTTTCTGAGTTCTAAGCTTTGTAATTCAACTTCAATTGACTTTTCATAAAGTCCCTCTGAGTAATACAAGTTGGCAAGAGAGTTTAGATATTTTGATTTGTGAACCGGGTTATCTTTATGAAAAGGTTTTGAGGTGTTGAGATATTCTTTCGCCTTCTCGTAGTCGCTAAATTTCATCTCAATATCTGCCAATCCAACGTTTGATCTGAATTTAATGAGGTGGTCATATTCAGGTGTAATGTTGATACGTAATGAGTCATTTAGAAATTTTCTTGCTTCTCTGAAATCTTTCATCTCAGCATGAATTTCTCCTATTTGATAATAATTAATGGCCTGTATTGCAGCAAATCTTGATGAATCATTCAACAAGTTTTTTGAACGAGTGTGATGGTTAAGTGATTGTGTGTGATCACCTATGTTTCTGTAGGCCAATCCAATTGTATTGCTTAAAAATCCTCTTACTAAAGGACTTTCTTCATAACTAGAAAAAATTGCGGTCTCTAAAGAAAACATGGCGTCTGAATATTGAGAATTCAAAAACTCTAGAATACCAGTTGAGAAATTTTCAAATACAACTCTTTTTTTATCGTCTTGCACGTTTTTGGAAAGTTCATTTATTTGAGAACAAATCTCCTTGGTCCTTGGCATGTTAAATCCCAAAAAAGTGAATTGAAGTTCAGTTAAGAATCGTAAGAAGTCATTGTCCGATTTTAAGACGCTATATCTGTCGTTAGCTTTTGCTAATGTTTCTATGTGATTTTTCATAAGTTTTGAGTGGGCGTATTTGATAGACGACCGACTTATGAAATCATTTCAATTTCTAGTACATAGTGTTTGGATTCGCAGAGGTTTTGGGAATTTGTTGAATGGAATCCCAATGTTCGCAAATCTTTCCATTTTCATCAAATCTAAAAAAGTCCATAGTTACGTACTGATCGTTTCCTGGCCAAGTTTGATGCGTGTGTAAAGCAACTAAATTGCCCTCTGCAATACACCTCACAAACTCAATTGATTTTTCAGGATATTCAGATTGCATTCTATCGAAATAGTCTATGAATCCCTGAGTGCCATTTGCAACATCTGGGTTGTGTTGGATGTAATCTGCTCCGATATACAAATCAACGGCTTTCTGAGGTTGACCTTCGTATGCCATTTTGTAAAATGCGATTGCGTTTTGTTTGTTTTCTTCTAGATCCATTTTCGTTTGGTCGATTATGAGCTAAATAGCTTACTTGAATTAAAAAAAGGCCGAACATCCATGCGGAGTTCGGCCTTTTCTTCTTGATTAAAAATATTTAGTGTTTGATGAGCCTCACTGAGTGTTCATTGTTTACCGTCACTATATAAGTTCCTTGAGTAAAGTTTTCTAAAGAAATTAGTTCACTCTGATTGCCAGTACCAACTACAATTTTCTGTCCGTTAATATTAGATACTGAAAAGTTAAATTGACCATTATACCTTATTGTAAATTCATTTGTGGCAGGATTAGGGAAGATGTCAATTTTATTATTGTCAATTTCACCTATTGTTACTTGAGAGTTGATGGTCGCAGTCTCAGTTGTTGTACAACCATTTCCGTGCTCAACCACTACTGTATAGGTTCCTGCATCTTGATTCACTAGGTTTTGATCATCATCAAAATCTCCTGTTCCGTCGTTATCCCAATCATAAGTGAAAGGGAAGATTCCACCATTAAGAGTAAGATAAATTGAACCGTCACCACCTAGTAATACATCAGTTGTAGAAAGCGTCACATCAGGATTTTCCAAAACAGTAATTTCTACGCCAGCTACATTATTACAACCATTCGTACCAACCGCACTTACTCCATAAGATGTCGTTCCAAGAGGTGGCGCAAAAGGGGTGCCATCAGTTACTCCATTGTTCCAAACATATCCCGTTCCGCCAGAACCTGTTAGAGTTACCATTTCACCATCACAAACTTCTGTCTCGGTTGCATTTGCGCCTAAAGAGCCTCCGCCATTAATCGCATTTAAAAATGTTGTCGCAATGTCAGTAACTTCTTGAACGCTATATAATTGGTCAGGATCAGAAGCCACTAAGAAGTAATACAACCTAGTAGATCCTTCGATTCCTGTTAAATCATGCTGGTCGTCATCTGTATCACCTGGAAATGAATGCGAAGCATTAGGGTTTGAAGGTATAATGATAAAATGGTTAACAGATGGATCACCATCACCATAAACTTGTTTCATGAATAGATCATAGCTAGTTCCTGCAACAACAAGTGTGAGTTCATGTCCCACCGCTGATCCAGAGCCGTCTGCTCCGAGATTACCACTGATGGAAAAATCAGTAATACTGTCTATGTCGGCAGCTAGCATAAAAAAACCTGGTAATTCTCTTGTGAAATACTGTCCATTCGGACCGAAATCAGTTGATGCCAATATGATATCATCTGAATAGTTGATATCTGTTGCGAGATTAGTATTTAGATAATTTCCGTCATCATACATATCTCCATCACCATCACTAATATAATTTATTCCTCCGTCATAGTTAATTAGATGCCAGTCAGGAACTGTGTCGGTGATAGAAGTGTACTCTAAATTGATGTTGCACTGTACGTCAACAAGAGATTGCGAAAATCCTCCAAAAGGAATGATTAAAGTCGCAAGGGCAAGTTTTTTTAATAAGTAATTGTGTTTCATACGAATGTAATTATGGTTAATAATATTAAGGTACAGTATATTTTATTTTTCAGACTTGGTTTTTGTCAATGATAAAGATGACAGTTATCACTGATTTTCCTTTGGAATTGTTCTGAATAACGAATATTTGTTGTGAATGAATAAAATTGATGAAATTGGAATTTTTCTTAAGACTAAGAAACAATCAACAATACTAACTACTCAAAATTATAAACAAAGAAGCGAGAAGCACGTTCATTGCCTTCTGATTTTCTGTGATATGCCTTTCCGTTTTCGTCGTTTTCGTCTACCGCAACATACATTTCTTTAATCTTGTGATCAATGCAAAATTGTTTGGTGAATTTGATCAGCTCATTGCCAATTCCTTTCTTTTGATGTTCAGGTTTGATAGCGATATCATAGATAAACAAATCGTTTCCTCCTTTGTAATAATTAGTCACAATATGAGCGGCCAATCCACCAACCAATTCAAAGCCAACGGTTGCACCAATGGCAATAAAACTTCGATTATCACTAAGTTGTTTAGATTGTTGCTCATCTAATACTGCTGCACTGGCATCATATTCACGAACGAATATTTGGCGCAGTTCTATGAATTTATCTATTTCTTCGGGCTTAATGAGTTCGATAATCATACCAATAAGATACGAAAAATTCCTATTCAACATAACTAAGCATCAATGTCTCAACTATTATCCTAGTGGATTTTAATTATATTTGGTTGCCTTCAATATAGCTCATGCCTAAATTACTGATTCATATCTTTTTACTTCTGATTCTTTCTGCCTGTGCAGGAACCGAAGTGAATACTGAGCAGGCAATAGAGATAGAAAATGAAGTGCCAGATGAGTTTCACCTGGTGGATAGAGTTACGGGAGACACATTGCAAACAGATTCTTTGTATTCTCCAATAGGAGAAGGAATACTAGTTCCTTTGGGAACTTCTTATTATAAAGGCGGAGGTTTCACTTCTTCAATAACCAAGTTTGATAGCAACAAAAGCGACTTAGTTGTTGGACATACAAAGCGATTCAAAGCTGATTCATTAACACCATATTTAGCTGGTGAAAGAACAGAGTTAATTCCCCCGAAAGAATTTAAAATTGAACCCAATATTAATGTTGTCAAGGAGCCTTCTCAAGAACGTATGCTTCCTTGGATAAATAAAGATGCCGCTCAATATGATATCTCAACTTTAACCTCTGACCAGGGCTTAGTATCGAATAATGTGAATTGCATATTTAAGGACAGTCGAAGATTAATGTGGTTTGGAACTGATAAAGGCTTGCTATCTTTTGATGGCACATTCACAAAGAATTACAACTTAGAGTCGGGAATTCAAGATGAGGATATTAAGACTATTACTGAAGACCTTGATGGTAATTTATGGATAGGAACAGCAACAAATAGTTTTATAAAATTTGATGGAATAAATTTCTATCAGTATTTAACTGATTCTTTGCGCCCAAACTACCCTGTAACAAACTTATATGTAGATGAGAAAAATGAGATTTGGGGAACGGCTATGTTTGGGGGAGTTTTTCATTTTGACCATGAAACGCTTTTTTCTTACAAAGAAGATCAGGGGATGCTGTCTGGGAGACCCACTACTTCAATTACTTTTAATGATGATGGCACAAAATGGATCACTGGATTCGGGGTTGGATTATACAAATTGAATGAGAATGGACTAGGGACAACAAGGCAAAACAGTACTTATATCAATAACGGATTCAATGATAGTAAAGGACGATTTTGGCTGGCTCAATGGGGGTCTGTGATTAGTTATATTAAGAATGATTCTTTGCACGCTTTTAGCCTTGACCCAAAGTATGACACAGGCCTAATTCTGAGTATTCAAGAAGATAGTAAAGGTAGACTTTGGGTTTTATCATATGCCGAGGGTGTATTTATGATTGAAGGAGATGTTGTTACGCATTATGGTACAAAAGAGGGGCTTGGTTACCAATACCAAGAGAGCATGTTTATTGATGATAATGATGTAGTTTGGTTAGGTTCAAGCGGAGGTGGTGTTTCAAGGATTGACCCTTCTTCATTTTCAGTCTTAAATACCTATTCAGGATTTGAGACCGACCAAATTTATTCGGCAGTAGAAAAGGATGACGGAACCATCTGTTATTCAACTGCAGAAGGTGTTTATATGCTAAAAGATAGTTTGTTGGTACGTCCTGATCGGTTCGTGGCTTCAAAAAGTACCACGCACACATTTAATAAGGCCATAAGTGACATCCTTGTTGACCAAGATCGACTTTGGGCGACCGGAATGAATCAAGGTGTTATAAAATATGAAGGAGATAATGTCAGTGTTTTTGGTAGTTCAATGTCAGGCGGAGTTACAAACCCCACTTCATTGGCGTTAGATTCAAAAGGTCAAGTGTGGTCTGGTTCTCAGAATGAAGGTCTTCTGCGATTTAGAAATGATTCATTGTGGGCTTATAGAGAAGAATCGAGTTTAGCTTTTATCGGGATCAATGAATTACTTATTGATGCTGCGGATAATTTGTGGGTGGGATCCCCAACTCAAGGTTTAGCCAAAATAGGGAGTGAAGGCACCACTTACTACTCCACCACTGAAGGCCTGCTTTCAAATGAAATCAACTATTTGTTCGAAGACTCTGATCATAGAATTTGGATTGGCGGCCCAAATGGATTGAACTATATGGAGAATGGAGAGATTAAAAAAGTGGACTCTCCATATGATATTTTTACAAATTCAATCATGGCAATATTTGAAGATGAATCAGGGAGGTATTGGATAACATCAGAGGCAGGTATGTTGGTTCTCATTCCGAAAGAAAATGAGACCGAGGGAGATTGGTTAATTGACAATTATAGAGTTGAGGTTTTAGATAAAAAGAATGGTCTGATCAATCAAACGTTTTTACCAAATTCATTGTTTCAGAATGAGCAAGGTGAGGTTTCTGCGGGAACCAAAAGTGGTCTCTTAACATGGCCAGAAAACACAGCTGTGCTTGAAGAATCAGTTGCCCCGCACGTTTCTATTCAGTTGGTTTCAGTTAAGGGTCAATCAATAGATGCATCCTTAAGTCCTAATGATGATATTAGTTTTGATGCAAATAGTTTTGAAGGTTTTAATAAATCGCCCAAGAACTTGGTACTAGCACATGACTTCAATTCTATTTCAATTGATTTTAATGCTATTTATTGGAAAGATCCATCAAGATTATCTTTCACTTATTTCTTAGAAGGATATGACGAAGATTGGTCTATGGGAGGGTCAGAAAACAGGGCTGTCTATAAAAACCTTGACTACGGAAAGTATACTTTTCATTTGAAAAGCGAAATTCAAAATGGAGTGAGTAGTGAAGAGCTCATTTACGAATTTGAGGTGCTCAGACCTTGGTGGCACACTTGGATAGCAAGAATTTTCTTTTTGGGAGTATTTGTACTGCTCATTTTCCTCTTCATTAAAGCTAGAACAAGAAAATTACAGAAACGTCAAATTGAATTAGAGCAAGAAATAAAAAATGCGACTTCAGAAATTAGACAACAAAAGGATGAAATAGAAGAAGCACATACTGAAATAAAAGACAGCATAGCATATGCTAAGAGAATTCAATCTGCAATTTTACCGCCACTTAAACTGGTTAAAGAATACATTCCGAACTCATTCATATTGTACAAGCCTAAAGATGTGGTAGCAGGGGATTTTTATTGGATGGAACCTGTAGCGAACAAGACACTCTTTGCGGCTGCTGATTGTACTGGTCATGGTGTTCCTGGCGCAATGGTTTCCGTAATTTGTCACAATGCACTTAACCGTACAGTTCGTGAATTGAAATTGACAGATCCTGGTGAAATTCTAGATAAGGCAAGAGAAATGATAATTGCCGAATTTGACAAGTCAGATGAAGACGTTAGGGACGGAATGGATATTGCCATTTGTTCTTTGGAAGGCAATACTTTAAAGTATGCCGGAGCAAATAATCCTTTATGGATTATAAGAAAAGGAGCCACAGAAATAAAAGAGATTAAGGCGAATAAAGAACCGATAGGGAAATACGAGAAGTTGACTTCTTTCACCACGCACACAATTCAGCTCAATGAAGGAGATTCATTCTATATTTTCTCTGATGGGTTTAGCGATCAATTTGGCGGAGAAAAAGGCAAGAAATTTAAGGGCGCACAATTCAAAAAGCTGCTGCTTTCGCTTCAAGACAAACCTATTGATGCTCAATTAAAAGTAATTGATGACACCTTTGAAGATTGGAGAGGAGACATTGAACAAGTTGATGACGTCTGTATCATTGGTGTGAGGGTTTAGGATGCCAACGCTACTCAATTCCGTAATACTTCAAAACTCTCAGTGCTCTGAGTGTATTTATTCTACTCGGTTTTCCTGCTTTTTCCATTACAAAGTGAACCTCACCGGGGTGAGCAGATTGCACTTTCCAAAGCCCATCTTTAGTTCTTTTACTTACTAATGCTTCTATCGCAGGTTTCATTCTTTTATCCCACTTAACGTTTGCATTTTGAAAATGATCAAGGCATCTCAATATATCATACTTCCAACGACTAGGGTAGGGCAGCTTCAGAAAATCTTTATGTATGATTTTTCCAGTTTTATCTGAAATGAATAATTGATGCATTAAGATAAATTCTTGAGCATCTTTTCTCGCTTTTGAAATGTCCTTAGATCTATACTTGTGACCCTTTTTTTGGAATTCGTGCAATCCTTCCAAAACAGATATTGTTGTGTGCAGTGAACTATGTGTGGCTCCACTTCTGGTCGTTCTACAATTGAATCCACCATCCTTCATTTTCTCATTCAGTATGGCGTCAACAACTGCTGCTAATCTTTTCTCTTCAACATTGAAGTAAGAGGCATAATTAAGAAACATTCCATTAACGCAAACATCACTGTGCACTGAAGTAGATGGGCCTAATTTTATTCCACCATCTTCTGCTTTATTCTCGTTTAAAACAATCTTGAGTGCTTCATTAACTTCTTTTATTGAAGGCGATATTCCGATATTTTTAAGATCTAATAAAGTATAATGGGTAGAAATCCATTTTGGTTGATAAAATCTCATTCCCCAATGCCCATTTGACGAACGAGCTTTCAGAAATTGCATTCCCCCATCCTTCTTGAGAAATTCTCTTTTGAAGTGTTGGTTGTTCTTCGCCCAATAAATCTCTTTGTGCTTGAAATTGAATAGATACGTCTCCTTCAAGAAGCCAATTGATTATTTCTTTGGTGTTCATTTCTTCACCTCCTCATTGTAAATAACGGGCATTTGACCTTTCCATTCTTCCCAGAGCTCATTGTTTGTAATGAGAGAGGCCATGAAATGTCCGACATTAGTTCTACTAGTTTTACCGGCATTGAAAATGGCACTTCTTATGGGAGATGGATGAAGTGAATATTTAGAAATATCATCCTCATTAAATAGTGAGTCAGGACGAACAGTTACCCATTCAACAAAAGTATTGTTTTGCCCAATTCCAGTTCTGAGGAACTCAGCTGCCTGTTCATTGTCACTCTGAGGAGGTAAAAGTACTCTGATAATTCCTAAAACTAATTTTTCTCCCAATGATATTTTCTCATTGAGATCTTTATTTCGATTACCAGTTGTGTTCATTAATACAAACTTCACAGGCTTTTCAGCTCTGTTTACTTCAACTGCATTACAAAGAAGTTGGACAGAATCTCTCACTAGCTTTCTAGGTTTACCATAAATTCCTTTGAATGATAAATTATGACCAAGACAAGAGGCAATCGCATCACATCCCTTCACATATTCTTCAATTTCTTTTTTAGGAATATCCAAGAGACTGCCTTCTAGAATACAAAGGTCGTCAAGGTTTTTCCAGGTATCCGGAACCTTTTCGATAGAACGTACAATTACCTTTACATTTTGACCTTGGTCTAAAAGATGTCTTACCAATTCCTTTCCTGTGGCTCCGCTTGCACCTACTACTAATGTTGTCATGCTCTTATTTTTTTAAGGCGATTTGACTCAGTTTAATCATTGCTTTGAATGATAAATCTGGATGTGCAACTTGGTTTACAGTGCCCGCTATAAATAGATCTTTTGCGGGAGCATAGTAAGCTAATGCTCCTGACAATCCTGAGTGACCAATAAAGTATGGGATTTGACCAAAAGGATTAAAAATCCATGGCAGTTTAAACTTATGGATTCCAATTCCGGCCCGCATTGGAAAAAATATTCTGTTCCACTCTTCTAATTCGCCTAAATATTCTTTAGGAAACAACTTTCCTTTAAAGAAGGCTTCAATAAAAGTGAGCATTTCCGTTGATGTTGAAACGATTCCACCATCTGGCCCGAATGAACTCATAGCTTTTGGGATGAAGAGCTCATTTGATTTATAATGAAGTGTTTTGGGTGTGTTGTCAGAGTGGTCTTCGTATAAATAAGTTTGACTAAGTTCAAGAGGATGAATGATATGCTTTTGACAATTTTCGGCATAGGAATTTTGGGTGATCACTTCAATTATTTTACCTAACAATTGAAAGTTGGCGTCAGAATAATGTGCTTTGTTGGGCCTTCCGGGATTGAATATCGCCTGCATGGCTTTGGTCCGATCTACAGCTTCCTCAAATGTCCAGGCCATGTCTTTTCCTCCTACCAATTCATCTTCCAAACTCTTTCCGTTCGGGCCTTTGTTTTGAAAGTAATCTGCCAGACCTGATGTATGCGCAAGCAGCTGTTGAATCGTGATTTCATTCGAATAATCTTTGCCTTTGAAAATGTGTAATCCATTCAAAAGATCTTTGTCAAGGTAGGTACTGATCTTATCATTCAGGTTCAATTTTTCTTCAGACCTCAGCTTAAGAATGAGAGCGGTTGTGAACAGTTTGGTTGTACTGGCGATAAAATATTGCTGTCCGTTTTCAATGTTACCTGATTCTCCATTCCATACTTCGTCGCCTTTTCTAATAGCAAAGGAAGTGCCGAACACTTTCTTATTATCTGCGGTTTTGTCTAATACTTTTTGAAGGGCAGTTTCGTTCATTTTTCGAATGAAAGATTAATTAGGAAATTATTTTTCCTCGATTCCTTTGTATTCTTGATTGTGGAATTTGTATTTATATCTCGCAACCATGTCTTTTCTGATATCTTCGCTATATCCTTTTTGAGCTTGAGGGAACTTCTCAGTGAACAGGTCCATAGCTTCATATGCTTGTTTATGGCCATTCATGGCGAACATCAAAACAATTTTCTTTTCACTGTATGCATTAAACTGGTACGACCTTATGTTGTGGTCTTTCTCATTCACAAGCTCTGAAACATAATACCACTTGATGTAATCTGAATTTCCTGATTCGATCCCTTTTAAAACAGGGTTTATTCCGTTTTGAATGTCTTTTTTATGTTGGATGTTCTTGTAAAGTCCGAGTGATGCTATTAGTCCTAAACCAATGAACCCACAAGCTAAATAGATATTGAAGTCAAGAACTAAAAGAGTAAGCCCTCCTCCCAAACATACAATCATTCCAATGATCGCGGCGATCATAGAATTTTTACCATGTTGGATATAGATCTTTTTAAATTCTTCGGTGGTCATAATTTGAGCTTTGAATTAAAGTTAATTATTTAAATCGCTTTTGGGCTTCTTGTTAAGCTTAAGTTAATGTTCTAGAAAAGTGGACAGTCTGTATTAGATTTACCTTATGAGATTGACTGTCACTTTTGTCGTTTTACTTTTTTGTGGCCTATCCACTCTTCGTGCCCAAAATGATATCTATCTAGATACCATCATTATAAACAAGGAAGTTTCAGAAGTTGTTCAAGTAGAATTCAAAGAGTCTGGATTCAAGCATGACACTTGTCGCAATAGAAGTGAAAGTTTCAGCATCTTTTTACCTCTAAAAAATGAATCAGGCTTTGAGATTTTCACCCAAAAATCAATGATGGTTTGGTACGATTCAGGATTTTATATTCGCGGTATTTCTAACCCACTTTTTATTAAGGCAGATTCTTCGGCTTCTATTGAGATGAAGATTGCTCCTGCGTCTCGAAGAACCATGAGACGAGCTGGTCTTATTCCGGTTAAGTCGAATTCTTTTGAGCATCCTGGAGTTAGAGTTCGTTTAGAACTTAATTACTCAAATCATGGTTGTGAGATGAAATAGGTAGTTCGAGTAGGCTTATGAAAATTCCTTTATTTCATCAAGAAATTCAGTCCATTGACCTTCTACAAATGACTCTTTAGGGATTATGAAGCTAGCTCCTTTGAAGGTTAGTGTCGCATGGGTTTCAACTATTCTGATTTCAGTGACTTCTTCTAATTTCATTTTTGAAAATTCTTCATCTTGCTCTAAAATAAAGTGTCCATTATCAATCGAAACTGATGTGTTTTCAAAGGCTTCGTTTTTACGAATGAATTCTTCAACATTCTTTATTCTTGATGTGATGGCTTTTCTATCTCGCCAGTATTTGTCAAACATATAAACAGCAAAACCAAATGTGATGAGTAAAGTGAGTACTTCACTTCGTTCGTCAGACATGTCTATCAATCTATAGATACCAGCTATTAACGCAAGAACACCCAACACCAGTGGCCAATAAAATTTAACTGATTTGAGTTTACTCTTTGATTCATCTAGATGATAAATCTTTCTGAATTCATCAGGGTTTAAAGTGAGCTTGTATTTTTTCATTTAAAACAGAAAGATGAAGGTCCAAACCAACGTACTTAAAACCATGATTCTCCTTTTGAATTGCATGGAAGTGAAGATAAGAAAAATTGTCTCATAGATAATTAAGGAGTCTTTAAAGGACTTTATTTCTTATTCAATCCTTCTTTCAGATTTTCAATGTTGCCCACCATTTCTAATCCAGTGACGGCCGAACTGTCTTGAAAAATTACACCCTTCTTTTTGTCAGAGATCGTGAGTTTTAATTGAGCATCAATTCCTTCGGCTATCCTTCTATCCATAGATCCGTTCACTGGCGCTTGTAGTAACCCAAAACTCTTTCTGTATGTCTCAATGGTGATTGTTTTCTTTTTGTTCGTCACTGTGATTTTCAGTTGGTTTGATTCATCATTTTCTATGTGCAATTTGGCATTCGTGTAAGTGCCAAAACGAATAGGCACTCCGTCATAAAGAACAAAACCCAAAAAACCAGTGAAAGAACTACCTAACCATGGTATCTCTGCCACCGAGAGCATGAAAGAAGTATTCTTTTTACTGAAATTGTTAGTTTGCATCCATATCCAAGAAGATGGCATTGACTTGCCCCAATCTTTTTCAATATATCCAACACCTTTGTCAAAGTCATGACCTTCATTATTTAGCTCAAGCCCTCCTTTTAGATTATGATTCAAACTCACGACCCCGTGATAGCATTCCATAAAAGGAACGTAACGATACCAACCCATAATACCCGCTTCTTTCTTTCCCTTATTTTTGGTCATCTTCACTTGATTTGACATGTAAACATTTCCATGAATAGATGTCGTGTCATTTTCAATATGGATATTGATACTGTCTTCTGAGAAGAAGTTATCTCCTATTTGAACTGCGAAACGGTACTCTGCGAAAGTAAAAGATTCAATAGGGTATTTGTAGTAAGATGTTTTAGCTGTTTTTCCGTCAATGATTTGAATGAAGGCTTCTTGCTCTTCGCCCTTTTCAGAAAGTGAAATACCCGGAATTATACTTAGAATAGAACTGCTATCTGCCGAAACCATTTTGAAGTACCAACCCTCAAAGTAATTTTTTTGCTCTCTGTTTCCTTGAAAAAGATCAGAGTTATTCATCTTTCTAAATCTGTAAAAAGGAAGAGTCAGGCGATCTTTGAAATTGTATTGACGCTCTTCTTGAGAATAGACTTCAGTGCTCGCCGAAAAGCCTACCAGAAAAAGAATTAAGCAAAGAATAAATTTCATTTGTGGGTGATGCTATTTGGTTTCGTCTCTATTTAACAGGTGAAAGGGCTTTCTGTTTATTCTGTTAAATCATTCTCGAAATATCACGTCATAATCGCCATAATTTTCACTGAAATTTTTTGAGCTTAATCTTGATGGGGAATTATCAAAGACAGGTGATTTAAATATTTTAAAAATCATTTCCTCCTCCGTAATGTTTTTTCCAACTAACGCAAAATCACTACCATGGCGAACGTTTTTAAGATACAAGCCAATTGTTCCTTTACCTTTTTGCTCAGGTCGAACTACAACTGCATCCATCCCATTAACCGTATCTCTTGAGAATTTGTGTGAATCTTTATTAATATCCTGAAATTGGTAAGGCTCAGATCCAAATTCAAAAACTAAAGTATCGGAGCCGTTTGTTAGGCCACCAGTGTATGCGTCAACTCCTGGAATCTCAAACTTATCCCAGGATGTTGGAGCTTCTAAGGTAAATGATTGAAAGTCTAAGGTTTTCACTTCATTTTCGCCCGAGCAAGACAGGAGTAAGCTGCTTAGAAATAGGTGGGTGAGGTGTTGTTTCATTTCGATTTGGTAAATAGACCAGAGGTCTTAACGTGTTAATCCTCGGGCGAAGTAGAGATAATATTCGCCTTCTACTAGCCATTCTCCCTTGTCTGATTCTTCATCAACATCATTCAGCTTACCTTCTGGATAATAATATAAGATAGATTGGTCTTTCAACGTAAATGAATACATAGTGTATGCTTTGTTGGCACCAGAATCTTCAAGGTCAAGACTCTTGAGAAGCTCTTTGAACTCAGATATCCATTCAAACGGGTCACCAAATTTGCAGGGGTACTTTAAATTGAATTCATCTTTTGGAAGTTGGTCTAAAAACTTGTCTCTTTCTTCAAGATTAGTGCAAGAGAGAACGTAATTCGAATCTTTTTTTTCTATACTATAGTGAAGATTTTCTTCTGAATATTGAGTAGAAAGTCCAAAATCTTGGCAAAACTTGTCAACCGCAACCATGCAGGTAATTTTATCAATTGGGTCATTATAACCGAAAACAGAATATGAATCTAGTTGTCTTGGGTACACAGTGAACTTGTATCCTAAATCTTCAAAATGATAGGTGTTGAAGACCGAAATATCCTGCTGTTCTAATCTGTCGATCAGCAGGAGAGCATCTTCCTTGGCATCAGCTCTTGATCTTAAGTTGTTTGGTTGGAACTCTTCTTGGTTTTGAGAGATATTGTTTGGAGAAGTGTTTCTTTGCTCTCCATCAGAACATGAAAAAAGAAGGCTGGCCAAGAATATGAATAAGGTCTGTTGTTTCATGAGAATTGGGTATTGAATATTGAATTCGATTAGCTAAAATACATTTAAAACTCAAAGAAAAAGTTGATGACAATTATACCTCCGCCGATTACATAGTCAAACACCTCTAATTTAAAGTGACCTCTAATTGTCTTTGATAAAAGTAATCCAGCTGAAATCGCACATAATACCATTCCTGTTCCCTGCATCCACACAGAAGAATCGATTTGCTCAATTTCTATTCTGTGCCATACGAATGTACTTCTTGTGATAACTGTTAAAACACAAATAGAAAGGGCAATTATCCATCCAAAATTTTTTCTGAAAAGCAACCCAATTCCGCCAAAGAAGTAAAGGACAATGAAGGTAACCATCTTAATTAGTAAGATGATAAATATAAAGTTGGCAGGGTCCTCAAATTGCAATTGATTACTTTCTCCCAGATCAATGAATACAATTATTGCAGCATAAATGGAGTAAAGCGCCCAAGCTAAGAGGAATACTCCTATACTATTAAGAAGTTTACTTGATTTTTCTTGACCGCTCATTAAGTGCTTAAGCAGTCGCTCCAGCTTTAGCAGATGCCTTAACACCTGTTAGTTTCTCTACCATGTGCCATGAATTGATGATTTCAGTGTACGTCCAAACATCTCCATCTTCTGCCATTCTTTGAATGTTGTCAGAACTTAATTCGCTCGGATGCTGAGCACCTGTTGCTCCCATCAATTCTAAAAATGCCTTAACTGTGTTGTGGTGATAATTGTAACATCTCACATACTTGTCTTCTACATTAAGACCTTTCATCAAGGCTTTGTTTTGTGTTGCAACTCCTACCGGACAAGTATTCGTGTTACATAATTGAGCATGAATACAACCAATTGATAACATAAATGATCTCGCCGATTGGGTAAGGTCAGCTCCCATTGCTAGCGCTTTGAAAATCCCAAAACCCGAGAACACTTTACCTGATGCAATTACTTTAATCTTATCTCTCACTCCATATTTTTTCAATAGAGTATCAGCCAATACTAATCCAACATACAGAGGTAGTCCAACATTGTTAGCGAATTCAAGAGGTGCTGCTCCTGTACCACCTTCGGCACCATCTATACCAATGAAATCAGGATATTGTCCAGTCTCTTTCATGGCTTTGCAGATCTCTTCGAATTCTTCAACTTTACCTATACATAATTTGAATCCAACTGGCTTACCACCTGAAAGTTCTCTTAATCTGTCACAATAATTCAATAAACCTTTCGGGTCTGAAAAGGCAGTGTGGTGAGATGGGGAAAGTACGTCTTTACCAACAGGGACTGCTCTAATTTTCGCAATTTCAGGAGTCACTTTTTTACCCGGAAGAATTCCTCCTTTACCTGGTTTTGCTCCTTGTGATAATTTCACCTCAATCATCTTTACTGATTCATGAGTTGCGTTTTCTTGAAACATTGTTTCATTGAAAGTACCGTCTTCATTTCTACAACCGAAATAACCAGTACCAATTTGCCAACTCAAATCTCCTCCTACTTTGTGATAAGGTGCAATCCCACCTTCACCAGTATTGTGATAAAAGTTTCCTTTAGCAGCTCCTTTGTTCATTGCCAAAACTGCGTTTTTAGACATTGATCCAAATGACATAGCAGATATGTTATATAGAGAAGCAGAATACGGCTTAGCGCATTGCCCTTCACCAATCATAACTCTTGGCTCTTCTTTAATTTTTTTCGGATACATTGAGTGAGTAATAAACTCATAACCTTCTTCGTAAACATTCATTTCTGTTCCGAATGGGTGTGTAGCTCCTACGTTTTTTGATCTTTGATAAATGATAGCTCTACTATTTTTATTGATAGGCGCTCCATCAGTTCTTCTTTCAACAAAGTATTGCTGAATCTCAGGAGAGATTGCTTCTAGCATATATCTCATATTTCCAATAAGTGGAAAGTTCTTTTTAATCGCATGCTTATTTTGAAGCATATCCCTGAATCCAATTAGAATTAGCGGGCCAAAGAACACAAATGCATAAAGCCAGTTCATATGATGAAAATAAGCGAGTGCTCCGATTCCGCCAGAAATGGCTAAAGAGGCAACAACAAAGATAGTACGTACCATAGTGAGGGGGTTTAAATTCTTTTAAATATAACAAAAGAATCTTATGAAATAGGGTCATTTTTAATTCTAACTTCTTAATGATACATTTGTGTATAACGAAAAAACGAAAAGATATGAATGCAGTAAATTGGTTTGAAATACCAACATCAGATTTAGAAAGAGCAAAGAAGTTTTATGACGCAGTGTTTGATTTGAACATGCAATACATGGATAGTGGTGAATCAAAAATGTACATGTTTGTGGGTGATACAGACGGAGCAGGAAGTGTTGGAGCAATCTTTCATCACCCAAATCATAAGCCTAGTAAGGTGGGTACTGTAGTTTATTTCTCTACTAAAGACACAGAAACTGAAGTAAATAAAGTTGAAGCAAATGGCGGATCAATAGTATTCGGGAAAACTTCAATTGGACCATTCGGATTTATTGCTCAGGTAATTGATTCAGAAGGCAACAGAATTGGAATTCATTCAGAGAAGTAATTGATTAGACTTAAATAATCGAAAGGTCCTCGAATTGAGGGCCTTTTTTTTTCTGAAAATTCTTAGTGGATGACTCTACCTAAACTGTCATTGTTTGTCAAAAGTCCTATCACAGTATCAAGCTTTTTTTGACGAGCTAAAAGCACCATGATTTGTGCAAAACTTTCATCATTATCAATCTCATTTAATTGCTCAATTTCTTTTTGAATCTCATCTTTTTCATCTCTAATTCGAGCAGTTTTAAAAGAGTAAACCGCCTGTTTTACTGCCAATTCAAGATTTTCTAATTCAGTGGTGGTATAAACTTTCTTCTCTACCCACTGAGGTGAGATTTCATATCGGTTTGAAATGATATTTACAGCAGTGCTACTAATATTTTGATCTTCATTTTGAACGAAGAACTTTTCACCTAGCATTTCGCCTTTTTCTAAGCCATCTTTGAAGCATTTATAGATAGATTGGTATACCGGATTTGAGAATTCGATTTCATCTTTTTCTAATTCGTGAACAACCAATTCGATAACAGAAACTTCCACTGTATTTTCTATCAGCTGTCCTTTTTCGTCTTCTTCCACATGTTCAGTATTCACTGAGAAGAGACCGTAGTTTAATAGAATTCGAATGACATCTGCTTCTTGAGCTTCAATTCGTTTGAAACCGTCAGTTGCAGTTGTCTTTTGCTCAGTAGCAAATTCAGGCGGCAACATTGCCTCAATAGGAATATCATATTCTTGAGGCGGAGTGTCAAAGTTTGTATTTGGTTGAGTAGTCGTTTGCGGACTTTGTGTTTGCGTAGGCCTGTTAGATGTCGGTTTATTAAACCTGCTTTTACTCTTCTGAGTTCTAACTTTGTTTACGGCTTGAATTATAGTTTGCTCATCTATCCCAAAAATGCTTGAACACTCACGACAATAGATCTGTCTTTTAATTGAATCTTCAATCACAGCAACCGAAGCTATGATATCGTTAATCAGTTCAGCTTTTTTGATGGGGTCATTGCCAGCGCCTTCTAGCAGTACATCTGATTTGAAAACAATAAAATCTTTCGAGTTTTCTTCAATGTAGGTTTCTAATTCAGCTGTGCTTGATTTTTTTGCAAATGAATCTGGATCTTCTCCATCAGGAAACAGAACAACTTTTACATTTAACCCTTGAGCCAAAATCATATCGATTCCTCTGAACGAAGCTTTAATTCCGGCGGCATCTCCATCATAAAGAATAGTGATGTTATTAGAATATCGCTTAATCAGCTTTATCTGATCTTCGGTGAGCGAAGTACCAGAAGAGGCAACTACATTCTCAACACCAGATTGGTGCATAGAAATAACGTCAGTATATCCTTCAACTAAATAACATCTATCATACTTGATGATTGCCGTTTTAGCGAAGTACAATCCGTAAAGAATTTTAGACTTATTGTATAATTCACTTTCAGGCGAGTTGAAGTACTTGGCAATCTTTTTGTCAGCCTTCAGTGTTCGTCCACCAAAACCTAAAACTTTACCTGCAACAGAGTGAATAGGAAACATCACTCTTCCTCTAAAGAAGTCAAATGAACGATCTTCTTTCGTTTTTGTAAGACCTACTTTTTCTAAAAACTCTAGTTTATAATTCTTCGCTAAGGCTTGTTTTGTGAATCCATTTGATTCATCTAAACAGTAACCCAGTTGGAATTTTTCAATGATATCTTCTCTAAAACCACGCTCAACAAAGTAAGAAAGACCAATAGCTTTACCTTGTTCATTGTTCTTGAGGTTATACGCAAAATGATCTCTTGCAAACTCATTAATAATGCTCAAGTTTTCTCTGATAGTATAGGCCTCAATCTCTTCAGGAGTTCTTTCCCTATCTTCTTTGATCTCAATGTTATACTTGTTAGCCAACCATTTCAAAGCCTCAACATAAGTAAAATGTTCAGCCTCCATCAAAAATGAAACTACGTTTCCACCCTTTGACGAACTAAAGCACTTCCAAATTTGCTTCGCAGGTGAAACCATGAACGAAGGTGTTTTTTCATCCACGAACGGACTCTTCGCTTTAAAGTTCGATCCTGATTTCTTTAAAACAAGAAAATCACCAATCACCTCTTCAACTCGAGCAGTCTGAAATATTTCGTCTATAGTTTGCTTAGGTATCACTTACTCAAAGTTAAGGATTTTAACGATTGGGACATACCTTTCAATTTTTTAAATCTGGCAAACAATCTTCAATTGAGTGCCTTTTTTTATTAAGTTTATGTCTGAAATGTCTGACGAAAAAACACCTAAAAAAAAGAAGTTTAACATTGACCGTTTATGGGTCATTGATAAGGTCATTGAGTTATCAATCTTTGTATTGGGTTTTCTCATAGCTTTATGGATTGATGGTGTTAGGGCAGATAATGATGTTAAGCAGTTAAAAGAGCATTACATGGAGGTCGTTCAAACCGATCTACGAAAAGATTTAGAGAGTTATGAATTTTCCTATCATCACGACTCGTTGCGAGCAGAAGGTTGCGACTATATCTTAGGCTGGTTATTGAAAAGGCAGAATTCAGAATTTCATTCATACGGTACTCCAAAACATTCAACTGAAGGAAGAATAGGGCCAGGCTTTGATTTTGATGAAGGCGGCTTTTTTGATGAGGTTGATACCCTAGAAATTGTGGCCGAAAAGAATGGCTGGTTTTTAGATTCTTCAGGTTACTGGATAAATAAACAAATTGTAAGGTCAGTAAACAATGAGTTCAACTGGTTTTCATCTCAGATCACCGATTCAGTAAAATCGAAAATTGAGAAGTATGCATGGTATGTTGATGAAACCAAATCTGTTTTTCAGCACACCACTGGTTATGAAGGTTTGATCTCTCAAAACACATCTTCTTTTTTAAATACTACTGAGATAGAATCCAAATTATCAGACTACTACAGTTTTGGCTCTTATTTGAATTGGCTTGAGAATTATTATCGTGATAATCATTACGTGAAGTATAATGAGTTGAGGTATGCCTATGGCCCAAAAGATCTCTTTAAGTTTTTATACTTGCTAACTAATGAACAAAACAATTTGCTTATACAGCAGTTGACGCTTGCCAGTATCCATGCTAAAAAAGAGAAGACTTACTATTTGAAAGCGATTGAAATGAATAAAAATTTGGCTGATTATATTGCTAATTCTGAATTCTAAAATCATTAAATTTGAAGGTGAGTTCATCTGAAAAAATCGTTCAATTTTCTGAAACATTGCGTCCATTTTTGCCTGCTGGTACAGAGTATTATGTGGCCAAGTTTTTAATTGAGAATGTGGTGCATTTTAAGGTGAGTAAAAAGCGCTCAACCAAACTAGGGGATTATCGTCAACCTTTTAAAGGAGAGCCTCATAAAATCTCTGTAAATGGAGACCTTAATCAATACGCATTCTTAGTTACGACAATTCATGAGATGGCCCACCTCACTACTTTTGATAAGTATGGTAATAGGGTGCAATCGCATGGAAAAGAATGGAAGGCAGAATTTGCCGAATTATTTAAACCCATTGTTGAAAGAGATATACTTCCATCTGATGTCACAATGGCAGTGAACAATTACTTGAAGAATGCTAAAGCAGCTTCTTGTTCTGATGAAAGACTTTATAGAGTTCTCAGACGTTACAATAAAAATAAGGGTATTTTAGTTGAGCATTTAGAAATCGGCGCTATTTTTGAAATCAATGGACGAGCTTTTCAATTAGGGAAGAAGCTTAGAAAGCGATACGAGTGTAAGGATTTGGTTAATGGCAAGACGTATAGAGTGCTTGGATTGGCTGAAATTGACAAATTAAGAGAAGATGAATAACAACTACGGAATTATAATGGCAGGTGGAATTGGGAGTAGATTTTGGCCTATGAGTCAAGAGTCTATGCCTAAACAGTTTTTAGATGTTTTAGGAACTGGCCGAACATTAATTCAAATGACAGTTGATCGTCTTGCTAAGATTGCGCCAAGAGATCAAATTTATGTGATGACCAATGTTGATTATGCAAATTTAGTTCATGAACAAACGGGTTTAGCATACGATCAAATATTGACAGAACCAATGAGAAAAAATACAGCTCCTTGCATTGCTTATGCGGCACACAAAATTCATGTTCAAAATGAAAATGCAAATTTGATTGTAGCTCCTTCTGATCACTTGATTTTGAATGAAGATAACTTCGTTTCAATCATAACTACTTCGATAGAAAAGGCGCAAGAAGGTCAAATTGTTACTTTAGGTATAAAACCTTCTCGACCTGATACAGGATACGGGTATATACATTTTGATGCAGCCTCAGGTACCGACTTAGGAACAGTAAAGGATGTAAAGCAATTCACGGAAAAACCTGATCACGACAAGGCACAAGAGTTTGTTGCCAGTGGAGATTACTATTGGAATTCAGGCATATTTATTTGGAAAACTTCGACAGTTATTGATGGCTTACAAACTTTCAAACCGCAAATTAATGAGTTGTTTTCTTCAAAAGGAAATGATTACAATACTGATCAAGAACAAGCATTCGTCAACAATGCTTTTGAGAAAGTTGAAAGTGTTTCAATTGATTATGCTCTGCTTGAACCTGCAAATAATGTGAGTGTTGTACTGTCTGATTTTGGATGGTCTGATTTGGGAACTTGGGGATCTCTTTATACACATCTTAATCATGACGATAGTGGTAATGCTGTGATAGGAGATAGAGTGAATCTTTTTGAAAGTAAAAACTGTATCGTGAATGTGCCTAATGGTAAAAAAGTTGTGCTTCAAGGATTAGATGATTATATAGTCGTAGAATCAAATAACACGCTAATGGTCATTAAGAAACAAGACGAGCAAAAGATTAAGGAGTATTCAAAAATTGCTGACGCTAATTAACAGCCACAATAATTTGAAATGTAGTAAAATCCGGTGCTGTCATTTTTCATAATGTCGTAATAACAACCAGCACCTTCAGGTCCGTACTCAGTCAAGTCGTCATTCCACATTCCATTGTAATCAAAGCCGCCATCTACTGTCGGTATTGGGTAGTTTACAATAGCATTTATTGTTGAGTAAATAGATTGTGGATCAGTGCACTTCGTGTAAAGTGTGGCCTGTGCCCCTCCTTCTCCGCCAAAAAATTCTTCAAAGCTTATACCATTTGAAAAATCTTGTTCCCAATGATAGGTACCCATGTCGTATTCATCCTCCATAGGATGATTAATTCGAGCACCAAGACTATCAAAATGAGCTACCACATAATTGTACAGCACATTGTATTCACTTGAATATTTTGAGCTTAGCGAATCAAAAGTCAAGTAGTTGAAAAACTCCTCACTTGGGTATGGCAAACAAGGATCGTTTGAAGTTGCCGACGGAAATTCAACTTCAAAAATGGTTTGTCCAAGATCTTCTTCAAGAATTAAACTGTCTTCTATAACTTCTTCGATTATATCGTCTGTTGTGATTTCAGAATCCACGTTTTCTTCACTTCCGCATGAAGCCAGTAAACCAAAAAATGTGAGGGCGAGCAAATACTTCATTACTTGATCCACATTAAGAATGGTAAACGCGCTTGGTACTTGTTTTGGGTCCCGATTGATTGCGCATATCCATACATTTCTCTCAGCTGTAATTCTAATTGTGAAGTTTGTTGAAGAGAAGTTTTCTCATCCATTTCTTCTAAGCCTTCTAAGAATTCAAACAAATCATTTTTCTTCTTTTTAGGATAGAATTGAAGTGCTATGTCTTTTTCACCAATTCCAGCCATTTCAGCAGCATAGTTTATGGCATCATTTATTCCTCCATATTCGTCAACTAATCCAATTTCAATCGCATCAGATCCTGCCCAAACTCTTCCTTGTCCAATGCTGTCTACCATTGCTGGAGTCATGTCTCTTCCTTCTCCAACCTTAGTGATGAAATCATCATAAATGATGTCAACTCCTTCTTGAATAATCAATAATTCATCTTCAGAAAGTTTCTTGTTTAAAGATAATACCGAATGCTCATTAGTTGAAACATAATCAAACGTAACTCCTAGCTTGTTTTCAAACATTGAACCTGTGTACGGAATGATTCCGAAAACACCAATAGAACCAGTTATCGTATTTGGTTGAGCAAATATTTTGTCAGCTGCACATGAAATGTAGTATCCACCAGAAGCGGCAACATTACCCATTGATACAATCACAGGTTTCCCTGCTTCTCTTGTCAATACAACTTCTCTCCAAATAATGTCTGATGCTAAAGCTGATCCTCCAGGAGAATTAACTCTCAAGACAACTGCCTTAATTGTGCTATCTTCTCTGGCATCTCTAATATAACTTGACATGCTAGTTCCACCAATTTGACCAGGTTTTCCGTTACCATCAACAATCTCTCCTTCTGCGAAGATCACTGCAATGTTTTTGGGATCTAATACCTCTAAAGTTCTTTGCTCCTTAGTTTTCTTCAATGCATATTTTTTGAAGGATAACAAATGCAAATCTGTTGACTCTAAAGTGTCTATTTTGTTCTCTAATATATCTAACACTTCGTCATAGTACATTGATCCGTCAGCCATTCTCACATCTACGGCATCTCCTGATTGTCTCACTAAAACACTGTCAGCAATCTTATTTAAATATGAAGGCTTCATGTTTCTTGATTTAGAAACTCCATCAATCATTTCGTTCCAAAGCGCATTAATGAATTTTTCAGTTTGCTCTCTGTTTGCTTCAGACATCTCAGTATAAAGTAATGGCTCAACTGCACTTTTGAACTTGTTGTTCGAACCTCTAATCACTTGCATTTCAACATCAAGTTTCTCTAGGGCTCCTTTTACGAACATAAGCTCAGAACCCAACCCTAACCAATTGATCATCCCTGTTGGGAAAACATACAATTCATCAGCAACTGAAGAAAGGTAGTATGATGATGTGCTATAGTTTTCATGATAAGAAACAATGAATTTTCCACTTTCTTGAAAATCTTCTAAGGCGTCCCTAATTTCTTTAACACTTGCCATTCCACCAGCAATATTATCGCAATTCAAGAATATTCCTTTAATCTTTGGGTCTTCTTTGGCAATCTCCAGTCCTTCTAAAATCTCCATCAAGCCAAATTGTTTTTGAAGTGAAAATGTAGCCGGATCAAAATTCGCCGAAGTATAATCTCCAAGCGGATCATTCAATTCCATGTGTAATACGGTATCGTTCTCTACTACCAATTTCTTGTTTTCAAACATGGCGTCAAAACCTGCTACGATTGATCTTAAAATCAAAAAGAAAATTCCAATTATAATTAATCCTGAAACTAATGAGCCTAACATACTTGCCCAAAACGTTTTCCAAAAAGTCATATTCATAATGCGAGTGTTTTATAAGGTGTAAAAATAGCAGATAAATCGGCTAGAATGAACATTTTAGTGTAAATGGATGAAAGAAATGTTGAGAATTAATTTTTAAGGATAAAGGGTGATGCAATAAATGCAATTCATTTCTGTTAATTTAGCGCCGTGGGTAAGCCTCAAAAAGTATATATATCTGTTACTAATGATCTTTTCACTGACCAGAGAGTAAGAAAGGTTTGTGAGTTTTTGGTCGCAAATAGTTTTGAGGTCACTTTAGTGGGGCGAAAGTTGAAAAGCAGTCAGGATATGCCGGCCGACTTGAAGTATAAAACAAAGCGTTTTCCGCTTTGGTTTACTCGTGGTCCTAAGTTCTATGCCGCCTATAATTTGAGGCTGTTCTTTTACCTGCTTTTTCGCAAGGCAGATATCTTAATTTCAAATGATTTGGACACACTATATGCTAATCACTGGGCAAGAAAATTCAAAAAGAATTGTCGATTGGTATATGACTCTCATGAGTATTATTGTGGCACTCCCGAGTTGGTCAGTAGGCCAAAAGTTCAGAGTTTCTGGAGAAAGATTGAAAAAAGATGTTTGCCAAAAGTAGATGCCATGTATACAGTTAATGAATCTATTGCAGATTTATATCGTGAAGAATATGGCATGGATGTTAAGGTAGTAAGAAACATTACTGATGGTAATTTGCCTCCCTTTGATATGACTAGAAAACACGTCGGTTTACCTCTTGATAAGAAAGTGGTTATCATGCAAGGTGCTGGGATCAATATAGATAGAGGAGGAGAAGAGATGATTGAAGCCATTCAGCTAGTTGATGATGCTGTTTTGGCTATAGTAGGAGATGGAGATGTGGTGCCTGATTTAAAGAAGAAAGTTAGTGAAGAAGGTTGGCAAGAGAATGTATTATTCTTTGGAAAACGCCCTTATGCTGAACTCATGAATTTTACGGCACTTTCAGATGTAGGGATCTCATTAGATAAGGACAGCAATATCAACTATAGATTTTCATTACCGAATAAGATTTTTGATTACATCCATGCAGGCATACCATTGTTTGTTTCAGACTTGAAAGAGGTCGCATCTATTGTTAGAAAGTATGAAGTAGGAGTCGTTTGCACTTCACACAATATTGAAGATATTGCTAAGGAACTAAATGCTCTATTGAATGACAATAGTGCGCAACAAGAATATAGAGACAACACTGCAAAAGCGGCAGCTGAATTGAACTGGCAAAAAGAAACCGAAGTACTAAAAGAAATATATTTGTAGCCTTATCGAAAACAATAAGCTCCATATCATAGCCTTTGATGTTCCTTTTCCACCAAATTATGGTGGCATTGCAGATGTATATTACAAGTTGAAGTCTTTGCATGAAGCCGGAGCTGAAATAATCTATCATTGTTTTTATTACAAGGGTCACAATCCGCCAACACAAGAATTGAAAAAGTACTGCTCTGAACTTCACTTTTACGAGAGAAAGAAAAGTTTATTTAGCCTAGTTTTTAGTAGACTTCCCTACGTGGTAGCTTCAAGAAAAGACCCTATTCTTTTAATGAAGGTACTTTCAAATCCAGCTCCTGTTTTGATTGATGGAATTCAATGTTCTTATTGGATGGAACATGAGGATTTTAGAGAGCAAAAATTGATTTTCAGGGCTAATAATATTGAGCATGAGTATTATGATGGATTGGTAAACTGGGAACGAAACCCACTCAAAAAGATTTATCTTAAAAGAGAGGCCAAGAAGTTGCGAAATTATGAGGGCGTTCTAAAGGATGTTGATCTGATATTAAGTGTAGCCAAGATGGATGTGGAGCACTTTTCTCAATATGCGAAAACAATACATTTACCTCCTTTTTTCAATGATTCTGCCGAGTCTCATTTTGCACCTTCTTCTGATGAGGTGGATGAAAGTTTTGTTCTTTTTCAAGGGAATTTATCTGTTAAAGAAAACGAACATGCAGCAGTTCATATTACTCAGAATATTGCTCCTCTTTCAAATAAGTTTTTCGTGATAGCAGGCTTGAAACCTTCTGCCTATTTAAAGGGTGTTATAAGTGCTCAACCTAACGTTAAGTTGATAGACTCCCCTTCTCATGAGGTGATGAATAATCTCATTCGAGATGCAAGAGTAAATTTATTAATGACGTTTCAGCAAACAGGGGTTAAATTAAAAGTGTTGCACGCTTTTCAGTCAGGTAAGCATATCATCATTAATTCTAAAATGGATGACTCTGGAATCTTTGGGTCAATTTGTGAAGTTATTGATGACTCTAGGGCAATTTCGAAAAAAATATCTGAATTAATGGATGTTGAATTTACGCAAGAGATGAAAGACAAGAGAGACGCAAAATTCAATGCCATTTACAGCAATAAAAAGAATGCAAATAAGATTTTAGCTGAGGTTCAGAAGATGAATAGTAAAATTTGGGGTTAAGGCCTTTGAGCTTATAATTACTCAAACTTTGTCTCAGCAAAAGGATCAAACTCATTCATTGGGTTCAATTCAACCACCGTTTGATCTTTCACTTGCATGGTTCTTGAAGGGAATTTCTCCATAATCGTTAAGTCGTGTGTCGCCATTAAAACAGCAGTTCCTTCTTTTGCGATAGCCATTAAAACCGCCATGATTTCAGCAGATGTTTCCGGGTCTAGGTTTCCTGTTGGCTCATCTGCCAGAATAAATTCAGGATTATTGATTAACGCTCGAGCTATAGAAACTCTTTGTTGCTCACCTCCTGATAATTGATGAGGCATTTTGTTTTCAATGTGATCTAACCCAACCAATCTTAAAACTTGATCAGCCCGTTTTTTAATCTCATCTTTCTTTTTCCAACCAGTCGAACGCATTACGAAACGTAAGTTTTCGTGTACAGATCTATCTGATAACAACTGAAAATCTTGAAAAACAACACCTAATTTTCTTCTTAAAAACGGAATTTCCTTTCTTTTTAAGTCATGAAGTGTAATTCCGGCAACATGTCCTTCACCTTTTTCTAAAGGTAATTCGCCATATAATGTTTTGAGCAAACTACTTTTTCCCATCCCTGTTTTACCAATTAGATAAACGAATTCACCTTTGTCCAAGTGAATATTGACGTCTTTCAAAATTAATTTCTCCCCCTGGTGAATCTCACCGTGGGCAATAGAAAAGATGTGATTTGTTGTGTCCATTCAACACCAAAAATACGCTTTACAATATTCTTTTGGCAACATTCTTGTTATATTTTTTGTGAGAGTTATTAACGCTTTTCAAAAACGACAATGACAATAAACTTAACAGCACTGCGTTTATAACTTTCACCCCGCACACATCAAACCCCTTCTCAACGCATTTAATTTTACAAACTTAAAGTTGTATGAATTTTCATTTGACACAACTTTTAAAATGGACAATATTAAATGAAGAGATTAAGTCTCATATTATTACTTCTGATCGGTTTATCCGCTCAATCACAATGGACAGACAAATATTCGTCTGACAATGTAGATTTCTATCGTGCCGAAGAACTGTTTGAAAAAGCTAAGTTCTCTGCCGCTCAAGAAGAATTCAGACAATACATGAAAGCTCATGAAGCTGGCAACCATCCATTTTATGTGAAGGCGAAATATTATGATGCTTTATGCGCATTATACCTTTACCATCAGGATGCTGAGAAACTATTGCTCGGATTTCTTGCTGAATACCCAGAAAGTATTTATCGCCAAGAGATTTATTTCGAATTGGGAAGATATTACTACCGAAAAAATCTTCATAACAAAGCAATTGATTGGTTTACTCAGGTCGAAGTTTTTGACTTATCTGAGGATAAAAAGCCAGAATATTATTTCAAATTGGGATACTCCAATTTTAGAAAGAGTAATCTTACCAAAGCCAGAGACGCTTTTTACGAAATCATTGAAATTGAATCTCAGTATAAAGATCCAGCTCTGTATTATTATTCTCACATTGCTTATTCTCAGAAGAATTATGAGGTAGCATTGAAAGGATTCAGAAAGCTTGAGAGTAATGAGAATTTTAAGAAGTCTGTTCCTCCTTACATTGCACAAATTCTGTACCTGCAAGGGAAATATGATGAGTTACTAGAGTATGCTCCGCCTTTGATGGAGGGTGACAACAAGAAGAATTCACTTGAAATGTCTCATTTAATTGGAGACGCATTTTATAGAGTAGGGAAGTATGATGAAGCCGTTCCTTTCTTAGAAGAATACAACAACAAAAGTGCTACTACCAGGGATGAAGATTATCAATTAGGCTTTGCTTACTTCAGATCAAATCAAAACATTGAGGCCGTGAAAATGTTTGACAAAGTTGCGAAAGTGAAAGATGCTTTGGGCCAAATGGCACTTTATCATATTGGAGAAGCTTATTTAAAAGAAGAGAATTATCTGTATGCCAGAAATGGATTCGAATTAGCTGCGGCCATGCATTTTGATGAAGAAATTGAAGAAGACGCACTTTATCAATACGCCGTTCTTTCTTACAAATTAGATTATAATCCTTTTGATGAAGCAGTAGAGGCTATGAACCTTTATCTGCAGAGGTATCCTGATTCGCCAAGAACACAAGATATCTATCAATACTTGGTGAATGTCTATACCACAATGAAGAACTATAAATCTGCCATGGCTTCGATTGAAAGAATTGAAGACAAAGATTTTAATATGAAAAACGCATATCAAATGATGGCTTACAACAGAGGTGTTGAGTTGTTTGATGATGGAAAATACTTAGCGAGTAAACGTGCTTTTGAATTGGCAAGAAAATATCCAGTTGATCCAAAAATAAATGCATTGAGCCATTACTGGCAGGCAGAAGCTGATTATAAACGAAATGAATTTGATGACGCGATCAGAACGTATAGAACATTCCTTGAAATTCCTGGGAGTTATGGATTAGTACAACACAATGATGCCTATTACAACATAGCGTATTGCTACTTTAAGAAAGGTGATTTTACTTCGGCCATTCAGAATTTTAGAACATTTACACAAGATCCAACTGAGACATCTCATGTGAAAATTGCGGATGCTTATTTAAGAGTTGGTGATGCTTATTTCGCAAATCCTGATAAGATTCGAAGAAAAGAAAATGATGAAAACGCTATTAAGTTTTACGGACTAGCAATAGCCGAAAATGGAGGTCAAGTTGATTATGCCAAATTCCAGACAGGACTGACATTAGGGTTTATGCAGGATTATGACAAAAAAGCATCTACAATGCTTGATATTGTTAATAATCATAGTAAATCAACTTTTGCGGTCCCTGCCTTATATGAAGTAGGTGAAGCTTATAGATTAATGGATAATCAACATTACTCTCAGGCAATGAAGTATTACAATCAATTGATCATTGATCATCCGAAGCATCCAAAGGTGATTGATGCAGTTTTTCAAATCGCATCTTTACATTTCATTCAAGAACAGTATCGTTCAGCTGAACAACAATATTTAAGAATCATAAACGAGTTTGATGATCCAGTAAAAGAAAAAGAAGCTTTGGCTAGACTGAAAGATGTTTATACTGCCTTAAATGAGCCAGATAAATACTTTGATTTAATTGCTGAGACTCAAGGACCAGTTAATCAATATGAGAAAGATACATTACTTTATTTCTCTGGATTCCATCAATACGAAGATTCTTTATATGATCAGGCGATTGTTGCTTTTAAACGTTATTTGGCGGAGTTTTCAAATCCAATTTTCGTAAGAGAAGCACATTACTATAAAGGAATTTCACACTTCAAATTGGGTCAAAAAGATCTGGCACATGTACATTTCAAAGAAGTGCTTAAAAGACCTAATGGTTTAGGAACAGAGTTCTGTGCAATGGAGGCTTCAAAATACGAGTATACTGCACAAAACTATGATGCAGCTATTGATTATTACGAGAAGTTAGAACAAGCTGCCTCCTATCCTGAAAATAAATTGGCAGCAAGAATTGGCTTGATGAGGTGTTTCACATTTAATAAACGCTTTGACTTGGCTAAGCCTTATGCTCAAAAAGTATTGGTAGATCCTTTGGCACTTGACAATGCGAAAATTGAAGCTCATTATGTACTCGGAAAAGCAGATCAGGCGACTGCTAAGTATGAATCAGCTATTGAACATTACCGCGAAGTTACAAGAGAGACCAATGGTGAAATAGCTGCTGAATCTCAATTTAACATTGCACTTATCTTCCATTTACAAGAAGAATTTTCTTTATCTGAAGCTGAGGTGAGAGTGCTCATGAAAGAACAAGCAGGCTATGATTATTGGGTGGCAAAAGCACTTATTCTTCAGGCTAAAAATTCAATAGGATTAGAAGATTATGTTCAAGCTGAATACACATTAAATTCTGTCTTGAATGGGTATAACAATCCTGATGATGGAATTATTGATGAGGCAAATGAGGTGATGGCTGTTCTTCAAGGATTGAAAAACAAAGACAAAGACATTCCTGAAGATGGAGATAATACAATTGAGATAGGAGGAGACCAATGATAAAGTTTGTAAAACATACTAGTCTTTTGATTTGCTTATTAGTGAGCGGATTGGGTTATGCCCAAGGCGAAACTGAAATCATTTCAGAGGCTGAACGTCCGATTTCACCATCTTACAGAATTACTGAAATACCTAAGGTGATTGATACTGTTATTCCTATTCCGAATATTGATTATCCGCTTTTAATTAGAAACAAAGAGACAGAGATTAATCTGAATGATATTGAGGCTTCTCGCATTAAGATTGTAGATAAATTAGAGAAACTTTATCCAGGATATGTTAAGCTTGGTTTAGGAAACTACACAACTCCGATAGGTGAGTTTTATTACAATACGACTCGTAATCGCCGAACGAATATGGGTGTACATTTAAAGCACCATTCTTCATGGGGTAAGTTGAATGGATGGTCGCCTCAAACATTTGATAATACTGAAGGAAAACTGTTTGGAGAATTCTTCGCAACTGACTATAAATTTGAAACTGAAATTGATTACCTGAATAGCGGTTACCATTTTTATGGAGTAGAGGATACAACTGACTTCTTCACGACTGATTCTTTAAGAAACAGAGTGCAGGGGTTTGGGGGCATGTTCAAAATGTCAAACAACAGTAGAAAAGATTCTGCAAAATTACTTTGGTCAGCAACTTTAGGAAACCAATATTTTCATGAATTCCAAAGACCTTGGGATACATCTGATAAACATGCAAGAAATAATAATTTCAGAGCAGGAGCTACATTTAAATACAAGCATTTGAGAAATGTATACAACCTTGATTTCGATTGGTTGTTTAACAGATACTGGTATGCTGAAGATGACTTCACACTTCCTATTGAAGAGCGCTTTGACGAGCGTAATGCGAACATACATTTCAGACCAACTATCTCAACTTATGGCGAAAAATGGAAAATCGTTTACGGCTTAGATATGGTTTTCGATTTCCCTAAGGTAAATGCCAATGAGAGCATTTTTAAAGTTGTTCCGGTAATCGAAGGAAAGTATAGTTTGTTTGATGATATGTTTATTCCTTATGTAGGGATTGACGGTGGAGTGACTCAAAACTCATTCTATACTTTGAATAGAATTAACCCTTATATGTACTCAGGAACTGAGTTGCTAAATGAGAAGTTGTTCAATGTGTATGGAGGAATCAAAGGAACACTATCAAAAACCATTTCGTTTAATATCGCGGCACATTTAAAAAACTACAAAAACAAGGCGCTATTTGTTAATATGAATACCCCACAAGCTGGTGGGTTAATTAATACTGACTTGAACAGGTATGATGTAATATATGACAATATGAATTCTATGGGTATTGAAGGATCAATGTCGTATCAGTTAGACGAGAAGTTAAAAATTGATGCCATTGCTCAGTATTATAGATATAGCCCAGAAACAGAATTGTATGCATGGCATTTACCTGAACTTAAGTTCACATTGAGAGGTAGTTATAATATGTTCGATAAGATTTATGCGAAAGCAGATTTCACTTTAGAGCAAGGACGTAAATCTCCAGTGTATCTATTTAATCCTGCAGACGATAACATTGCTGTTAACATGCCGGTAATCGCTGATGGTAACTTAAGCGTAGAATACAGATATAATAGCAGAATTTCAGCCTTTGTTCAATTGAACAATATCGCCGCTCAAAAGTACGATCGTTGGTATAATAATCGCGTTCAAGGTTTCCAAGTTCTTGGTGGTGTTACCTTTGGGTTTTAGAGATTCAAACGTTTTAAGAGCGCTATTCTCATTATTTTTTCTAATTTGGTATGATAATTGCCTCATGGCATCTATTACTAATCAATTAAAAATTTATTATGAAAAAATTATTCCTTTTAGCATCATTCGTAGTGATGGGACTTGGAGCTAACGCGCAAGTTATCGTTGAAGAAACTAACATCAATGAATTAGATGTAAAGTTTGTTGAGCTTGTTGGTAGAAACAAAGTAGGATTTGGAAAAATCAAAATCATTGTTGACTATGGTCAAGAATTAAAGATTTTCAAATCTCAAGCTATTCGTTCTGCTGACGGAACTAAAGCTGCATTTAATTCAATGATTGACGGATTGAACTTTATGGAAGCTAACGGATGGGATTTCGTTTCTAACTATGTAATTCCAGCTACAACTGAAGGTGGAAATAACGAAGTAAGATATATCCTTAGAAAAAGATAGATTTTCTTAACTCCCCTTTCTTCGTTTGAAAGGGGAGTTTTATTTTTTAATAATTGATGACATGAAAAATTTAATTGCAATCGCCTTTATCGGACTTTCATTTGCCGCTTCAGCGCAAGATGAGTTCCAGTTAAAGATGAATGATGATAAAAAAGTTGAATACCAAGGGGTAATCGAAAATGCTGATGCTAAATCAGCAGATCTTTATAAGAAAGCAATTTCGTGGTGTGAAAACACTGATAGATCACAAACAGTAGATTTTAAAGATCCTGAAGTAGGAAAAATCGTAGCAAAATCTTCTTTCAGTACAGTTGGTAAGAAGAATGCTTATACGTACAAGTCATATCACTACACTTTCGTATGTGATGTTGTCTTAGAATTTAAAGAAGGTAAAACCAGATATACACTTGAGAACTTCAAAAAGAAATCTTCACCAGGAGAACCAGGTTCTTCTTTAGAATACTTTATTGAAAACTATAAGCCAAAAGTTTCTTCTGAGAAATCAAGAAATAGAGAAGCAAAAATGTTAGATGCAATTGAGCTTGCAATTCAAGATCAAGTTTGGGATCTAATTGATGACTTAAAAAAGAACTTAGGACCAGACGCAAAAGACGACTGGTAGACTAAATAAATTAAAGAAAAAGTCCTTGGTCAAAAACTAAGGACTTTTTTTTGGCGTTAACACAAAGAAACTTCACATGCGATTATTGTTACTCATACTTTTAATCTTACCATCTCTTTCAAAGGGCGCTGAGATAAAGTTCGTGCAATCGCATTTAATAAAAGGCCAATTTGACAATTTCTCAGTTGATAATTTGGGTAGAATCTATGTGAATAGAGAAGATGTTTTAGTTCAGTTTTCTGCAGATTTGGATACGCTTTTTACGGCTTCATTAAAGTCAATCAGGCCTTCATTTATGCAAAGCACAAAATCGTTTCGAACTTTATTGTTTGATTATGATAGAAGTGTAATTAAGTTCCTAGACAATACACTGACTGATATTGATGAGGATGTTGATTTGGTAAGTTTAGATATTCAGCAACCACATCTCGTTTGTGAATCATTTGCAGGTAATGGCTTTTGGGTTTTAGATGCCGGATCAAATAGATTGGTAAAGCTCAATGAGAAATTAGAGGTAACAGTTACTGCTGAAAATATTGCTAACCTTTTCGATAGTAAAAAACAAAAGTATGATTTACCCTCTCAAATGCAAGAAACGAATGAGTATCTCTTCATCTCTTTTCCTGGCTATGGAGTTGCATTGTTTGATGTGTTTGGAACTTATATTAATTCTTATCCCTGTAATCCGAAAAAGATTGGGGCTTTTGGTAATCACCTTATAGTACAAACCGAAGAAGGGACACTTCAAATCATTCAGCTCAACGAATTATTAGAAGCCGACTACATCTATAAACTGCCTTCGGGAGTATTAGATTTTTATTACACTCGTGAACGACTTTATTTGTTGACTAAAGAAGGCATCTCAATTGGTCAATTCAAGAAATTTGAATAATCAGTAAACCGGCACCTTTTTTAATAAATTATCTCCAGTTAATAAACTGTTTTCGCTCTTGCTAAATCATTGCGAATGATTACCTATATTTGCTCTCGTTAGCGGAAAAGTATAGATGAAAAAATTTTTCAAATTCTTTATTAGTAAGCAGTTTTTACTCAACCTGGTTGCCATTGGTATTGTTTGGGTTTTGATCATCCAAATAGATAAGTGGTACCTCAAAAGTACTACCAACTTTGGTGAAAGCATAAGTGTGCCTTCGTTTTATAAAGTTCACATGGATGAACTTGATGAATTTGTGAGTGATAAAAACTTGACCTACAAAATTGTAGATTCTGTCTATTTAGATGATTGGCCAAAAGGCACTGTCTGCTGGCAATATCCAAGACCTACTGATTCTTCAGGAATGGGGATTAAGCAAGGCCGAGTAATTGAATTGTCAATTGTGCCACTTGCACCTAAAATGGTTGCAATGCCGCGAGTAACTGACATGTCTAAGCGAATGGGTGAAACTACTCTAGAAGCTTTGGGTATGAAAACCAAGATTTCTTATAAGCCACATCCTTATGCGCCAGGATTCATCATGGAGCAACTTTACAATGGCAATCCAATTGATTCAGGAACATTTATTCCAAAAGGAAGTCGAATCGAGTTAGTCGTTTCAAAAGGAAAGACTGGTGAAGCATCTGCATTGCCAAATGTTGTCGGGCTTACAATAAATGAAGCTCAATCACGTTTTTCTACTTTGGCACTTTCTATTGAAATCCAATGTGATGAATGCTTAACAGAAGAAGATTACGCAAAGGCGGTAATCTCTAAACAAAGCCCTGCAGGTGGCGAGAACATGACAGTTGCGGCAGGTACACCAGTCACAGTTTGGGCTACAGTTTCAGGAGGTGGTACAGAGTAAATTACTCAAATGAAAAATGCAATACTCTTAATATTAGCTTTTACTGCTCTTGCTTCTTTTTCTCAAGAAGTGACTAGCCCATTGCTTACGAACCCATCTTTGTATAAAGGTCAAGGTCATGAGATGAGAAATTTAAGAACCTCTACCGGAGATACAATTTCGGTTGACTCAACTTTTACGTACACTTATGGTTCTTTGGATTTGACTGATGTTTGGGATGATTTTTCTGTAAGTAAATTCATAAAGTACCCAGCCGATTTTTCTGATGCTGGAGTGACTTCAGTTTTATATCATCAATTGATGAACTCTGCTAATACGGTAGATGAGCCAGCAAACGCAATTTATTGTGACACAGATAAAGCTCGTCATGATTCAGTGAAGATTGTTTCAGGTGTGTTAGACACAGTGGTAACAACTTTATTCACACCTCATTCAATTTGGGTAAACAATTTAAACTGTCTGCCAATTGACGGAGAGTTGATGGATTTATATGATGAATGCTATGTGCTAATAGATTCTATAATTGATGGTGTTCCTCAAATTCAGGATACACTTTTTTATACTTCTAACCCTAACTTTCATCAAGACAGTGCGAGAGTTTTTAATGCATTCAAAAATGACCCTAATAAGATTTGGAAAAACAATAACGCCTGTCATAATTATAGATATGCTGTTGATCCTTGGTCGCTTGGAGTAGCTACATTTGATGGTGTAGATTCTACCGGAAGACCATATGATTTTGGTAATGAGAACGCTTATGGTGGTGCTGACACATTAACTTCTAAAGAGATTAATTTAACAGGTACGTCAAATGTCTTTTTAAGCTTTCTTTATCAAGCTCAAGGGCACGGAAACATGCCCGAAGAAGAGGATTCTTTAGTGGTTGATTTCTGGTTGGTAGATTCCTTGAGATGGTACAACATCTGGTATCCACCTGTGTTCCCTGCGGCTAACCAATGGGATACTGCGCACATTGCTGTGCCACCAAACTTTTTAGAGGACGGATTTAGATTCAGAATTAGAAACAGAGCATCCACTTCTGGAGCATTAGATCACTGGCATATAGATTATGTTGAAATGGAAGAAAACCCAATTTTACCTTGGGAGCCGTATAAAGATCTTGCGGTTTCAATGCCCCTTAATTCATTACTAAAAGACTATACAGCCGCTCCTTGGGATCACTTTAGTAATCTAGCAACACCAGCTGATGCTATGATTGATACAGCTTTCTTAAAGGTTTATAATTCTGACAATACTCCAACAAATGTTGGGTCCACCTCAATGTTTTTAAAAGTTGATTATGACGGATCCAATGACTTAAACTATCAATTACCAAATCCAGGTACTATTCCGCCATGGACAAGTAACTGGGAACTTGGGGTTAATGAGTTTCCTTTCTTCGTATCGCCAAATTATACATTTAGTGCCCCAGGTAATGATTCAATAGCAATTTTTGATGTGACAATTAATGCTGATGCTGATGTTGCTGCTTCAAACGCGCACAAGGTAAATGACACAACCAGGTTTCAGCAAGAATTCAAAAATTTCTATGCTTATGATGATGGGTCTGCCGAGGTTGGTTACGGTATTACAGGATCTAACTCACAGTTAGCTTATGGATTTGAGGCTTATGAGTCAGACACACTTACTGGAATCTTGATGCACTTCGTACCAACAGTTGTAGACGTAAGTCAATATATTATGTTGTTGACTATCTGGGATGCTGATAGCGAAGGAAATCCAAATACTATTTTATACCAAGATGATTATTTCACTCCGAGCTATCCTCAATATGGAGCCTCTAAAAACGAGTTCAAATATTACGAATTCTCTAATCCGGATTATGCGTCTGAAATTGTTGTTCCTGAAAAGTTCTATGTTGGATGGGAGCAGATTGAGAGTCAAACATTGAATATAGGGATGGATAGAAATACAAATAGTGGTCAAGAGATTAAGTTTAATGTTGGTGGATCTTGGATTACATCAAGCCAAGAAGGCTCATTAATGATTCGTCCAGTGTTTTCAACGGCTATTAATCATACTTTAGGTGAGAGAGAAGAGTCAAATCAAATCATCTCTATGTATCCAAATCCAACAAAAGACATCATTTCTTTTAGTGGATTAAGTGGTGACCATCAAATTTCAGTTTATGATATGAGTGGCAGATTGGCTATCTCAGAATATAATTCAACGAACTTGAATGCGGATTTCCTTACAAATGGGGTTTATCTTGTGAACATCACTGATGCATCAGGAAATACAATTTTCTCTGAAAAGCTAATTAAGCAATAATGGAAGACGAATTGGAGTCAGAAGAACTCTTTGAACACCACCAAATCATAGCTGATGTAGGTCAAGAACAATTGAGAATTGATAAATTCTTGATGTTAAGACTCCCAACAATTTCAAGATCAAAATTACAGGCTTGCGCAAAAGACGGCAATCTATTAGTAAATGGGAATCCTGTCAAATCTAACTATAAGGTTCGGGCAAAAGATGAGATTTCAGTGATGATGCCTTACCCGGTTCGGGATAAAACTTTAATTCCTGAGGATATTCCAATTCAAATTGAATATGAGGATGATGATTTAGTAATAGTCAATAAGCCGGCTAATATGGTTGTCCATCCAGGATACGGTAATTATTCAGGAACATTGATGAATGCTATGGTTTTTCATTTTAAAAACCTCCCTAAAAGAGATGATTACGAAACGAGACCGGGCTTAGTACATAGAATTGATAAACACACTACAGGAACCTTGGTTATTGCAAAAACGGAAGAAGCCTTAGTGCATCTTTCAAAGCAGTTTTACGACCGAACTTCTGAAAGAAGATATTACGCTCTTGTTTGGGGAGATTTAGAGCAAGAAGAAGGAACAATAACGGGTGATATCGGACGTTCTCAGAAAAACAGAAAGGTTTTTCAAGTTTACGGAGAAGATGAAGAGGGGTACGGAAAACATGCTGTGACTCATTATAAGGTCATTGAGCGCTTCAGATATACGACTTTAGTCGAATGTAAATTAGAAACAGGTAGAACCCATCAAATTAGAGTTCACTTCAAGCATATCGGACATCCATTATTTCATGATTTAGAATATGGAGGTGATCGAATCATAAAAGGAACCACTTTTACGAAGTACAAGCAGTTTATTGACAATTGTTTTAAATTAATTCCTGGTCAAGCGCTTCATGCTAAAACACTGGGTCTCACGCATCCTACGACTGGTAAATGGATGCATTTTGAGTCCGATTTACCTGAAGGGTTTAAACTTTTGTTAGAAAAGTGGCGTACATATAGCCAAAACACTTGATCTGGCTCAAACGCATAAATTCAAGAATTATAGGCGTTTTTTAAAATTATTTAATTATTTTCGCCTTTAATAACAAGCCTGCTCAAATTTTTGAAAAAGTATTCTATGAAGTTATTGAAGTTATTTATTGCCATTTTAGCCATTAGCGGTTTCACGAACGCGGCCATTTCACAAGGTGGAGGACCAGCAACAAGAAACTATGCAAAAGAGGCAGATAATTTATGGAAATCGGGAGCTTACTCTGAAGCTGCAGAAGCATTTAAGAAAGCATCCGAAAAAGTAAATCCGAAAAATTCTAAGGCCAGATTGAAAAAAGCATACTATGCTTATATGTCTGCGACATGTTACAAATTGTTACATGAGTTCCCAGCTGCTGAACAGCAGTTCGAGAAGTCTATCTTGCTTAAATACCAAGAAACAGAGCCAAAAACTTATTTCTATTTAGCAGAAATGGAAATGGCGCAGTGTAAGCATGATGAAGCTAAGGAGAACTATAAAAAGTATGACAAGATTAATCCTGGTGATCCAATCACTAAAGTAAGAATTGAGTCTTGTGAAAAATACAAAGAGTCTACTTCTGGTGAGAACATGACTAAGCATAAAGTAACTAACGTTACTAAATTAAACACTACTGGTTTTGATTACTCTACTGTAATGGGACCAAGAGGAAACGAAATGTATTTCTCTTCTTCTCGTCCAGGTTCAACTGGTGAAGGAACTGACCCAATTACTGGTCAAAACTTCATGGATATCTGGGTTTCTAAAATTGATAGAAACGACAACTGGGGACAACCAACTCCATTAGGGAAAGAAATCAACACAATTGATTCTGAAGGAACAATGTGTTTTGATGGTAGAGGTAAAACAATGTGGTTCACAAGATGTCCTGTTCAAGACAAAATGAACATTGGATGTGAAATCTACATGGTTGAGAAAAAAGGTAAGAGTTGGGGAGAAGCTAAGAAATTAGAGCTTAAAGATCACGATACAACACATGTTGGTCACCCTGCAGTATCTCAAGATGGTAAAACAATGATCTTTGCATCTAACATGGCTGGTGGATACGGTGGTGTTGATTTATGGATGACTACTTATGATAAAAGAAATGATGAGTGGAGCTTACCAGTAAATCTTGGAGATGGAATCAATACAGCTGGAAATGATGTGTTCCCAACTATCACAAAAGAAAATGAATTGTTCTACGCTTCTGACGGATTAGTTGGACTTGGAGGATTAGATATTTACAAATGTTCTCAAGTTGGAGAAGAGATGAAATGGGAAAAGCCAACTAATATTGGATATCCATTGAACTCTTGTAGAGATGACTATTCATTGATCTTTACTGAAAGAGGAAAAGTTGAAAGAGGATATATTTCTTCAAACAGAAATGGATCAAAAGGTGATCACTCTCAAGATATCTGGGATTTCTATTTACCACCAATTTTGGTTGATGTAGATATCTTAGTTACTGATGTTGAAACTGGAGAAGCTATTCCTGATGCAAAAGTTGTAATCGTTGGTTCAGGTGGCGAAAACTACGTAATGAACACAGATGCTTCTGGTAGAATTACAATGACTGAGAAGCCTGACGGTTCTAGATATATTGAGCCAGGTGGAACTTGGACTATTGAAGTTGAAGGACAGCCTAAGCAATACTTCTCGGCATCTGATAAGTTCTCTGTTGCTGATGTTCAAAACAACACAAGAATTATTAGAGAGTTAAAAGTTCTTCCTATTCATGATGTAATTCGTCTTCCTGAAGTACGTTACGATTTAGGTCGTGCTACGCTTCAAGTAAATGATTCTGTAAACTCAAAAGATTCACTTAATTTCTTATATGATCTAATGACTGCGAATCCAACAATTATTGTGCAGTTGATGGCGCATACAGATTCACGTGGTTCTAATAGTGCGAATCTTGCCCTTTCTCAAAGAAGAGCTGATTCATGTGTATCTTACTTAGTGCACGAAAAAGGATTAGATGTTGCAAGACTAGTTCCTAAAGGAATGGGTGAAACAACACCAACTACTATCTATGACATTTCTGAGACTGGTGATACAACTGGTACTCACAAATTGACTGAGTCATATATTAACGGCTTCAAGAGTAAGAAAGCTGTGTTTGAAGGGCTTCACCAAAAGAACAGACGTACTGAGGGTAAAATCTTAAGTTACGATTACGTTCCTAAGCAAGAAGGCGGAGACCAGTAGCTTAGTTGATAAAAATATTAAAACACCTGTTGATTTTTCAATGGGTGTTTTTTTTATTCAATAACTTTGTATAACGAATTTATTACCCTTTACTGAACAAGCACAATGTCTGATATTAGATACAACCAAAGAGGTGTCTCGGCATCCAAAGAAGATGTACATAAAGCAATTAAAAATGTAGATAAAGGTCTATTTCCTCAAGCCTTCTGCAAAATCGTTCCTGATTATCTTACCGGAGACGAAGATTACTGTGTAGTAATGCATGCAGATGGTGCAGGAACAAAAAGTTCTTTAGCATACATGTATTGGAAAGAAACAGGTGATGTATCTGTTTGGAAAGGAATTGCGCAAGACGCTCTCATCATGAATATTGATGATCTTTTATGTGTTGGAGCAACAGATAACATTCTCTTATCATCTACCATTGGTAGAAACAAAGGTTTGATTACCGGAGACGTACTTTCAGAAATCATTAATGGTACTGAAGAATTACTTGAAGAATTAAGAGGGCATGGAGTGAATATCAGGTCAACTGGTGGTGAAACGGCAGATGTAGGTGACTTAGTTCGAACGATTATTGTTGATTCAACAGTGATTGCAAGAATGAAAAGGTCTGAAGTGGTTTCTAATCACAACATCAAAGCTGGACACGTAATTGTTGGTATGGCATCATTTGGTCAAGCCAATTATGAGACAGAGTATAATGGCGGTATGGGAAGTAATGGTCTTACTTCTGCTCGTCATGACGTATTTGATAAATACTTGGCTGATAAATACCCTGAGAGTTTTGACCCTTCGGTTCCTTCTGACCTAGTTTATTCAGGTAAAAAGAAATTAACAGATTCAGTTGAAAATTCTCCGATTGATGCTGGAAAATTAGTGTTGTCGCCGACAAGAACTTATGCGCCAATTATTAAAGCAATTTTAGATAAACACAGATCTAACATTGGCGGAATGGTACATTGCAGTGGAGGTGCCCAAACTAAAATTCTTCATTTTGTAAACGACTTACACATCATTAAAGACAACATGTTTGATGTCCCACCATTGTTTAAGTTAATTCAAGAGCAGTCTGGAACATCTTGGCAAGAAATGTACAAAGTGTTCAACATGGGACACAGAATGGAAGTATATCTTCCTGAAGAATTTGCTCAAGACATCATTGATATTTCTGAATCATTTGGCGTAGCAGCACAAATAGTAGGAAGGGTAGAAGATGCACAAACTAAATCATTGACCATCAATTCTCAATTTGGTGAGTTCAAATACAACTAAAAACTATGTTAGCATTCATCATTTTCGGAACAAGAGGAATTCGCTCTACGATTAAGCAAGGTGCATTTTATTGCCCTCAATGTCAATCAGAGAAGAACTATAAGCATAAAAAGGTAACTCAATTCTTTACGCTTTACTTCATTCCGTTAATTCCACTTGGCAACAAGGGAGAATATGTTGAATGTCAAACTTGCCGAAACACATATATCGAGAGAGTATTAGATATTGCACCAGTTTTGGATATTACTCCAAAAAAAGCAGTTCAATCTTCTTCTACAGCAGAACAAATAGAAAGATTTGGAGGGCAAGGTTCTCAAATGGGAATTGCTTCTGAGTCTACTGCTCAGACAACAGCTCCGGCCCAATCAACCCCTGCTGCCTCTGCTGACACTAGCTTAATTGATCAAGTAAAACAATTGGCAGAAGCAGAAGCTGCCTTGGCTGCCGCTCAAGCAAAAGTAGCTGCTGAAAAATCAGAAGCTGAGAAGCCGGTTGACATTCTTTCTGAAAAGCAAAAGGCAATTAAGAAGGTGTTAATCATGATGATTTTGGCAGATGGAAAAGTTGAAGATGCTGAAATATCAATGTTCCATAAGGTGTACAGAGATGTTGCTGATTCAGTTGTGCCAGATATTTACAAAGAAATTGAAGCTGTAAGAGTTGAGAACAAAGCTCCTCGTCAGTATTTAAAGCAAGTATCTGCCTACTTAAATGAAGAAGGAAAAAAAGATATTATAAAAGCTGCCATGATGATTGCGGCATCTGACGGAGACATTGATCCTTCAGAAGTGAGAATGGTAGAAAACTTCGGTAAAGCTTTAGAGCTTAGAACGCTTGAAGTAAGAGAGATTATCGATTCAATAAAAGTTTAAGAAAATGAGTGATATTTTACAAAAATTAGAAGCCATTAATATTCGCTTTGAAGAAGTTGGACAACAAATTGTTGACCCCGACATCATTGCTGATATGGATCGTTATGTGAAATTGAACAAAGAATATAAAGACCTTCAAGAGGTGGTAGAAGCTTATCACAAGTATAAAAATGTGGTAGAGAACATTGCTTCAGCTAAGGAGATATTGTCTAGCGAGCCAGATCCAGAGATGAAAGAAATGGCCCAAATGGAGTTAGATGAACTGCTTCCTAAAAAGGAAGAGATGGATGAAGAGATGAAAATTTTGTTGATTCCTAAAGATCCAGCTGATGACAAAAACGTTATCATTGAATTAAGAGCCGGAACTGGAGGAGATGAAGCTTGTATTTTCGTCGAAGACATTTTCAGAATGTATAGCATGTACTTCAAAGACCGTAAATGGAAAATGGAAGTAGTGAACACGAACGAAGGTGGAACATCAGGTTATCGTGAGATGCAATTTGAGGTGGCCGGTGAAGGCGTTTACGGAACATTGAAATTTGAATCTGGAGTTCACCGAGTTCAAAGAGTCCCTGAAACTGAATCACAGGGTAGAGTTCATACATCTGCGATTACTGTGGCGGTTATGCCAGAGGCTGAAGAAGTTGATTTTACTTTGAATATGGCTGATGTAAAGAAAGATACTTACCGAGCTTCTGGTGCTGGTGGTCAGCACGTAAACAAAACTGAATCTGCGGTGAGACTAACACACATACCTACTAATACAGTTGTTGAATGTCAGGATGGTAGATCACAGCATAAGAATTACGAAAAAGCTCTGGGCGTTTTAAGAACTAGATTGTATCAAGCTGAATTTGAAAAGCTCGAATTAGAAAGAGCAGCTCACAGAAAATCTTTGGTTTCTACCGGAGATAGATCTGCAAAAATCAGAACGTATAATTATCCGCAAGGAAGAATTACTGATCATAGAATTAATAAAACAATGTACAACCTTTCGGCTTTTATGAACGGAGACATCCAAGAGATGATCGATTCATTGAAGATGGCAGAGAATGCTGAGAAAATGAAAGACGGAACTACAGCAGGATAGGATGACAAAAGAACAACTCATTCAAGAGATTAAAGCCAAACAATCATTCCTTTGTGTTGGTTTAGATACTGACCTTAATAAAATGCCTAAGCATTTATTAGAGTATGATGATCCAATTTTTGAATTCAATAAGCAAATTATTGATGCGACTAAAGATCTTTGTGTTGCCTATAAACCAAACATTGCCTTTTATGAATGTCATGGTAGTAAAGGTTGGGACTCACTAAAGAAAACCGTTGATTACATCCCTGATAACATCTTCACAATTGCAGATGCAAAAAGAGGAGATATCGGCAATACGTCTTCTTATTATGCAAAGACTTTCTTCGAATACATGGACTTTGACTCGGTAACGGTTGCTCCTTACATGGGAGTTGATTCTGTGACGCCATTTCTAGAGTTTGAAGGTAAATGGGTTATTCTTTTAGCCTTAACATCAAATAAAGGTGCCTTAGATTTTCAGATGAATAGATTTGAAGATGGAGACCGTCTGTTTGAGAAGGTTATTAAAGCTGCTAATACGTGGGGAGATGATTCTAATCTACAATTCGTCGTTGGGGCGACAAGAGCTGAAGGAATAGGAGAAGTAAGAGCAATTGCTCCGAATAACTTCTTTTTGGTTCCGGGTGTTGGCGCACAAGGAGGTTCTTTAGAAGATGTTGCCAAGTACGGTTGGAATGATGACTGCGGTTTATTGGTAAACTCATCAAGAGGAATCATTTATGCTGGTAATGACGAGAACTTTGGGGAAGCTGAGAGAGCAGCTGCCCAAACACTTCAAACCCAAATGGCAGAGGTGTTGAAGGATAAAGGGTTTGTCTAATCCTAACAAATCATAGACATGTAGTTTATTCTTAAACTCTGTCCGTCAGCCTCTTTACTTTTTTTGTACCTTCTCATTCAACTTATTGGGCACCAATTTCGTTTACTTAATAACTGCCCAAAACTACTTGTTATAAAACTGTTTAAATCCATATTGCTTTTCAGCTTGTTGCTGCCTTTTTCTGGGCAGTCACAAGGTAATTGGCTTCGTTCGGTAGGAGATACAGGAAACGAAGAAATCAAGGATGCTGTCTTTGATGGTAATGGTGATTTCGTCATGGCAGGTTTTTATTCTGGAACTGTTAACACAGGTGTCGGGTCTTTGGCTTCGGTAGGAAATACAGATATTATCGTCATGAAAACTGATGATGCGGGTGACCCAATTTGGGCGGTAACCGCAGGAGGATCAGGAGTAGATAGAGCAAATGATATTTCACAAGATGCCTCAGGTAATACTTACATCACAGGATATTTTCAAGGAAGTGCAACATTCGGGACCATCAATGTTACCGGTTCAGGTTGGGAAGCATATGCTGCCAAAATTGATGTTAACGGAGACTTTGTCTGGGTAACAACTTTTGGAGGATCTTTCGGAGATATCGGTCACGGAATTACAGTTGATAATACAGGCAATGTGATTGTTGTTGGTGAATATAAAGGCACTGCAACATTTGGTGCTGACGTTTTGGTCAGCCAAAACAATTCTTATGATGTCTTTATAACTAAGCTTGATAATAATGGAAACTTTCTTTGGACAAGAGACGGAAATGCTGATCAAGATGATAGAGCACTTGCAGTTACAGCCGGAGCTAATGGCAATATTTATTTGGTAGGACAATTCTCTGACGATATCACATTTGATAATGTGCACGCATCAACTCTTACTAATGCAGGCTTTGTTGTAAGTTATGACGGAGCAGGGAATGAATTGTGGTTCAACCAACTTTGGGGAGGTCAAATCTTACTGGCCGATATTGAATGGGGAGCAAACAAAGTGTTTGTCACAGGAGATTATCAAGACAATTTACTTATTGAAGATTTAAACAATGTAGAAAGCTACACGGCTCAAGCTCAATATAATATTTTCACAATGAGAATGGCTGAAGATGGGAATGTAGAATGGATGACACCATCATTTTCTGAAACTGAATTACATTCAACTCAAATGGCTTTAGATGCTAGTAGTAGCGTTTATATTACAGGTGACTTTACTTGTACATTTGATGATATGCACGATACATATGGCGAGTCTACTTTCTTGTCAATGGGGTATGAAGATGTTCACTACATTAAGTATAATAGCGCAGGTGCCTTTCAATGGGGAAGACAGGTAGCCAGTAATCAAACTGATTTATGTGAAGCGATTGCAGTAAAAAATGCAAATAAACCGGTAATCGCAGGAGCTCATGAAGCGACCTTTTATGTTCCAGCAGCAGGTTCATTCACTTATTTGCCTGGGCAACAGTTGTCATTCGGAGGTACAAATTGTAGTGATGCTAATTATGGAGAATTTGCTCAAGAAGACAATGGTGGCGCAAGAGATATCTTTTGGACGAGCCCCTTTGATGTGAACAGATTACCAATGGATTATTATGAAAAGAATCCTGGTCTAGGTTGCGACTTGAATACCTATGAACCATGTATAGGAACTGAAGTTACCTTTAATATGTGTGAGGATTCTTTAGAAGGATGTTCACCTTTAGCAACTGTCCAACATGATTTCTTATTAGGTGATATGCACCCAAATATTACTATTTCATGGTCAGGAGGCGCATATGGTTCTGGAGAAAACAATATCTTCTCATCAACAGGCTATTATTCAACTACTACAGAAACTGAAGATGGATGCTATTCCTGGACAGATTCTGTTTATGTCACGATTTGGCCAGAACCGGTTCCTCCACTAATATCCGATAGTTGGAATATTAATGACTATGAATTGGTGACCATTCCACTAGATAGTTGTGATGTTGATTCTGTCTTATTGTGGGCTGCCCCTGGTAATGGAACTGATTCAATCGCCTGGGAAAATGGGGTCTATTTAGATGATTCCACAATTGTTGTTCCTATTTCTGGTACCTATGAGGTCGTGGCATACAATGAATTTGGATGTGCATCTCAGCCGAATGAAATTGAAGTTGTGTTGAACAACTTTGCTCTTACTGACACACTAGATCCTGCAATTGTAAATAACACAACCAACAATCCTAATCATCCTGACACAGCATATTTTTGTTCTAATGTACCTTTATGTGTTGATTTTTGGTTGGTAGATAGTGCTTATACAAATCAATGGGGGACATTGCCAAATCTAGTTTCTGTATGGTATATTAATGGAGTTTATGAAGATACTTTAGAGCATAATTCTGATGATACAACACTAGTGGATGATCCAAGCCCAATAAGTCTTTGTTTTACAGATATCGGTTGGAATATAGTAGAAGCGACTTTGATAAATGAATGCGGCGATTCAGTATTGTATCAATTGATTGACAGTATATATATTGACACGATTCCTGTTCCGATAATTTCTGTCAACGGCCCTCCAGCCGCTTGTCCAGGCGATACAATAACGGTATTTGCAACTTCTAATGTTGATGTTATTAACTGGACGGGATCAGGTATCATAGCTGATTTTGGTGATTCTGTTCATGTAGTTTATAGTCAACAGAACGGAATATTTATTACGGCATATTCTGATACCTCATCTTTCGGAATCACATGTACTAGTGATGATGTCTATTCTATTCCGGGAATACCTGTTCCGCAAGTCACGATTGATCCAATTGATGCGGTCGTCTGTCCTGGTGATTCGGTTCAATTTACGGTGGCAGGTGGTGTCGCATGGCAATGGATAGGTCCAACAGGAGATTCTCTTGGAACCAGTTTTATTCAATACGGAACTGATATCGGAGAGTACTTTTGTTATGTGACAACTGCTAATGGTTGTACCGTAGTTTCAGAATTTGAGACAACTGTGGCTTATAGTTCACCTTCAATTTATGTTTGGGAGCCAGTTATCTGTGTAGATGATTCTACATTAATGCAAGTACTTGGACCTTCAAATACTGTCATTAATTGGTTGCCGCCTTTGAGCGGTTCAAACTTCCAGCAATATGCACCTGATCAAGGATGGTATTATGTAGAAACTCAATTCTGCGGCATTACAAAAATTGATAGTGCTTTTGTGACGGTTAGTTTACCATTATCAAATTTCTCAATGCCTCCTGACACAACAATATGTCCTTATGATGAAATTACTGTGAATGCTCCACCAAACTTTTCCGAGTATTTATGGAATGGGGTAGCAGGAACAGAAACGTATGTTGTATCTGATTCTGGTATGTACTATTTAGATGTGACCGATACGAATGGTTGTACAGATTTTTCAGATACATTATATGTTCAATACCATCAGCTTCCTGAACCTCCGATTGCAAACGACACAACTGTTTGTCCTGGCGGAGATGCCACTTTAGTTGGTGTAGCTCCAGGAATTATCAATTGGTATGAAATGAATGGAAACTTCATCCAAACCGGAAACCCTTATACCGTTTTAAATAACACAAGTCCGGTCAATTATTTGGTGACGCAAACAGATGCATTTTGTGAAAGTCTGCCTGACACGGCCAGCATAACAATCTATCCTGATAACGTAACAGCATCTTTTGATATTACAGATGAATGCGGATCTTTAGAAGTCACTGTTACAAATACAGGTACTCCTGGGGTAGATTATCAGTGGGATATGGGTGATATGACCATCTTGAATGGATCTCCTGCAACTCATACCTATGCCGGAACAGGAACTTATACGATTACGTTGGTAACAACTGATCCGGTATGCGGATACACTGATAATATTTCTCAAGATGTCACAGTTTGGGGTCAAGTAGTAACTGAAATATTCAGTGTTCCTACCTGTAATCTGTTCTCTGACGGCTCATTGACGCTTAATTTAGGAAATCCCATAGGAGGTGAGACTTTCTTAATTGAAGATGATTTGGGAACTCAACTGAATGTGGGTGGAACAAATACAGCCAACAATTTGCCTGAAGGATGGTATTATTGGGAGGTTTACCTAGGTCCTGGATGTACATTAGTTGATTCAACTTTTATTGATGACCCAGATGAAATTGACGTGGCGCTCACAACTTATGACCCGCTCTGTTTTGGTGGAACCGGACAGGCAACAGTTGATACGGTATATAACTGGCAAGGTGATTACAATAACATCTCTTTCATTTGGTCGCCCAATCCAGCAAATGTTGGAGGCATAGGTGCAGATAGCTCTTGGAATATGTTGGCAGGGCCATATGTTCTCACAATTAATGATGACAATGGCTGTGCCAATACCATTGATTTTAATATCAATGAACCAGATCCTTTAATATTTAACGAGTTAGGAACAGAGTCGGCTTATTGCAGAGTATTTAACTATCAATCAGGTAATGGGGTTGTTTTCGCAGCAGCCACGGGCGGTACGCCAGATTATGATTATTTATGGATCAATTTGGATACAGGAGATTCTACAAATAACACCACGTGGGGAGGTCTAAACCCCGGCTTATATGAAATTCAAGTGACCGATAATAATGGTTGTACATTAGTTGATCAGGTAACATTGGACTCATTAAATCCATTAGCAGATTTCAATATGAGTTCATTAGATTTCGATATTGAATGGGAAGGTAATGCTCCGCTTGAAGTTCATTTTGATAATTTATCAATGTACTATGCTAATCCAAACAACCCAAATGCTGATACAACTTTCTTCTGGAACTTTAATTATGATACTGCCCCATGGGTGATATCACATGATGTTGGGGAATCCTATGATACTATTTACACGCAAGGAGAATATACAATTTGTTTAGCTGCTCTCAATAAGAACGGATGTACTGACACACTTTGTCAAAAGATTGTGGTTTATGATGAAGTTGTATTGTTACCGCCAAATATCTTTACACCTAATGGAGACGGCGATAACGACGAATTTACTTTTGAATACAGAACTGAAGGAGTTGAAACCATTCATTGCTTGGTAGTCAACAGATGGGGAGTAACGGTGAGAGAGTTCTTCAATGTTCACGATACCTGGGATGGCCTAGATAAGCAAGGAGACGAATGTAGAGAAGGGGTGTACTTCTACGTATACAATGGTGTCGGATTTAATGGAGATGAATTCTCAGGTCAAAGTTCATTGACACTGATAAGAGGTGGCCAATAACTATAAATCGTTAGCATGTTCGCCATAGAATCGTTTTAAGAATCCCACCATCTTTTTTTGCTCTTTTTTTCGTTTGGCATCTGCCGAATAAGAAATAAATCCCACTGATCCTTTTGTTTCAAAAACAACAAGCTGATCTCCCTTTTCTTGGTGCTTTTCGTAAAATTTAGTGCATTTCTCTTTTTCAGTCAAATCGTAAAGATCCAATTGCACAGATGTGCTAATCTCTTTTAACCCTGGGGTACGATAAGCAAATTCTAACATTACAACAGGCAGTTTATTTAATTCAGGATGATTGATCATTTGCCAATCCCACATTTCCCAATTCTCGGGTAAACCTTCTTCCATTTCTTGCATGAGCTGCATGAAAGAGGTCACTTTTGAAATGGTTTGACTTTGTGATGCTAATGGCAATCCTGCCAAAAGAATAATAATCAAGAGCTTTTTCATATTATGGGACGACTACGCTTTTACTTTCAGTGGATGAAACAAGAAACACGCCAAGTCCATTATTCGAAACATTTGACGGAATGTTTGCGGGTGGTGAATCGAAAATTCCACCACGCCATTCGGTCTCAGCTAAAATGGCCAAAAACGAATCATAGGTTTGTTTAGAGATATTATGTTGTTCAAGCGTTAAAGTATCACCACTGCTCACCTGATTTGCGCTCACTGATTCAATAGGGAAGGCTTCAAACTCTAATCCATCACCTAGGTATTCATCTGATTCAATCGAGATTTCAGACAGTGTATCCCTTAAATAAACATCATTGTTTAATGTTCTCCAAACATAATAATGACCATATCCTGAAAGTTCTTTCGTCCAAATCAAAAATTCATATCGTTTGAGTACACCTTCGTTGTTGTATGTTGGAATAATTATCATGGAATCAAGAGAAGGGACAGTATCACAATAGTCAGTTGCTTCATAGAATTCATTTTCATAAGTCACGGCCAAGGTATATGAAGTTCCCATGCTCGCATGTGCAGTAGGTTCAGACTGGTAAATTCCAGGCTCAACTTCGGTAAAGGGAAAAACATCACCTCCGCCAGAAATCTGAACAGTTGCTCCGCTTACTAATGGAGTCGCCTCATTCGAGAAATAAGCAGCCGTTTCTGTTAGCCTTATTTCATGCACTTTTTCTTCTGTCGTGAACCAAGCATCAACTACTAGCCTTCTATCCCCCTCATCCAGTTCAATGTCCAAATCTTTGGTGCAACTTACTGTCAGAAGTCCAAGTAGAAAAAACAATATGTAATATTTCTTATTCATTAAAACTTGAAATTATAAGTGATTGAAGGCACGATTCCGAACAAGTAAAGCATTTGAGCCTTTGTTTGAGTCGGGTCAGCTTCATCTGTTACAAAGTTGATGCTGTAAGGGTTCGCTCTGTTGTAGCAATTGTAAGCCGAGAATACCCACTCGCTTTTCCATTTCTTTTCTAAAGATTTCTTTGGTCTCCAAGTGACTGCGAAGTCTAATCTATGATAATCAGGCATTCTTTTCCCATTTCTCTCAGAGTAAATAGGAACAGTCATTCCCATATATTCCATCTTCCCGATTGGCATTGTCACTGCTGCGCCCGTGCTATAAACAAAGTTGGTTGAGAACGTCCATGACTTACCTAAGTCATATGATATTATTACTGATAAATCGTGAGTCTTATCATACTTCGCGAAGTAAAGCTCATTGTTGTTAATGCCGTCAATTTTCTTTTGTGTTCTAGAGAGGGTATAACCAATCCAACCCGTGAAATTGCCTTTTGTTTTCTTGACAAGAAATTCTGCCCCATAGGCATAAGCCGTTCCAAACCTCAACTCTCCTTCTAAAAGAGGATTCAAAACTAAGGTGGCATGATCTTTAAAATCAATGGCGTTCTGCATTTGTTTGTAGTAAACTTCAACTGAGGCCTGATAAGTGTCCTTTTTAAAGTTTTTAAAATAGCCCGCAGCAATTTGATCTGCCATTTGAGGTTTTACATTTGGGCTTGAAGGAAACCAAATATCAAGAGGTGAAGAGGCCGTAGAATTACTTGCTAAATGAACATATTGAAAGGTACGGTTATAACTGGCTTTGATTGATGACGATTCGTTTAGTAGGAAAGTCGCTCCTATTCTTGGTTCAAATCCATAGTACTTATTATATATCTCACCTTTGGCAACTTCAATCGTGTCAGAAACATCATAGTTTGCATCAAATTCATAATATGTGGTTGCCCCAATATTTTGGAAAGATGAAAAACGAAGTCCATATAGAGTAGTAAATCGTTTTCCAAGTTTTAGTTCGTGAGACACATAAAGTGCCTGCTCAAGTCCGTTCGTTTTCGGTACCACAAATTCATCCAAAATAGATTCACCTATTCCTGTTGCCTGTCCTGGGTCAATTTGATGATAGGCAGCCTGCCCTCCGAATTTTAATGTGTTTGTTGGATTGATGTAATAACTGAAATCAGTTTTCAGATAATAATCCTTGATGTTCGAAGTCCATTCATAGGCGTCTAATCCCTCTGGCTCTCCTAAGAAATAATCGTAATTGCTGAAAGTGGCCGTGGTATTTAAAAATAGTTTATCTGAGAATACATGATTCCATCTAGCAGTAGCAGCTGCGTTTCCCCAATCAATTCTGAATTGCTTATCAACTCCAAAAACATCTCGTCCTAAATATCCAGAAAGAAACACTCTGTTTTTGTCATTCAACTTATAATTAGCCTTCAAGTTCACATCATAAAAATGAAGTTTTGAATTCTTCAAATCTTCATCTTTTGCAAAGTTTAGAAAGATGTCAGCATAAGTTCTTCTAGCTGATAAAATGACTGAGCCTTTATCTTTTACTATCGGTCCTCCAATTGAGATTCGAGACGAGATCGTTCCAATTCCTCCACTCATTGCGAAGCGTTTCATGTTTCCTTCTTTCATTCTTACATCTAAAACTGACGATAGTCTACCTCCATATTGAGCCGGTATTCCGCCTTTGTATAACTCCACCTCTTTCACCACATCCGGATTGAAAACAGAGAAGAATCCCATTAAATGCGAAGCGTTATAAACGTTAGCCTCATCCAGCAGAATCAAGTTTTGATCAACTGATCCACCTCTCACGTAAAAACCTGAGCCTCCTTCGCCCACAGTTGCCACACCAGGTAACATTTGAATAGCCTTGATAATGTCAACTTCACCCATCAAAGCAGGCATTTTTCTTATTTGTGTAATAGATAATTTCTCTACACTCATGTCGGTAGAGGTCACGTTTGAATTCCCTGCTTCAGATGTTACCAAGACTTTTTCTAAAGTATTCGCCTCTTTCATTTCAACATCAATTTTCATGTTTTGATGAAGAGAAACTTCTTTTGTGAAGGTCTCCATTCCAACAAATGAATAGGTGATGACATATTCTCCTTCTGGAATCGTCAAAGAATAAAAACCGTAATTATTGGCTAAAACACCAACGGTTTCTCCATTCACAGTTGTCTTGATTCTGGCTCCAATTAATTCTTCTCCTGAACTGATGTTTTTCACATTGCCCGAAAGAGTAAAATTCTTTTGTGTCCAAGAGAATGAACTAAAAATCAATAGTGATATGACAAGCAAAGACTTCATTGAGCAATAGAGAAGCAAAATTAGACAATTGTTAATGGAAAGTCATCTAAATGAGGATTTTATATTGTCTTTTTTTATTTCTTTAATGTTAATGAGAGAGGCTTTTTTACATTACTTATTTGATCAAAGAAAACTGGGAGATGAATTCATGACAACCAAAGGTGAGCCCTTACAAGTTGAGCATTTCGGATACTTAAATAAAGATGCGGGTCCAGATTTTCAAAACGCAAAGCTGAGATTAAAAGATAAGGTTTGGGCTGGGCACATTGAATTTCATGTGAAGTCTTCTGATTGGATAAAGCATAAACACCAATTTGATCCGGCTTACAAAAATGTAATCGCCCATTTCGTCTATGAACATGATTTAGAAGTGAAAAGTGGGGAGTATGAATTACCGGTGGTCGAGCTGAAAGAGTTAATAGATGTGAAGGAACAATCTAAATACGACAGATTTATTTCTTCAAAAGGTTGGGTTCTTTGTCAAAATCAAATTCCTTCACTCTCCAAAGAACTGTTGCAGGAAACTATAAATGAAAAGGCATTTGAACGTCTCAGTCGAAAAGCCAATGAAGTCAAAGTGCTGAAAAAGAGATTGAATGGTGATTCTCACAAAACTCTTTATTTACTTGTAGCCAAGTATCTTGGTGGTAAGGTAAATCAGAAGTCTTTTTTAAGATTGGCTGAAATGATTCAGCCATCTCAATTAATGCAATTGAATTTTGACAGATTTAAAATCACAGCTCTCTTATTTGGTTTGTCTGGCTTATTACCAGCTGAATCTGAAGAGGATTATGTAATCGAATTGAGAAAAGAGTACAAGTATATCTCTCACCTCTTTCAGCTCAATGAAATGGGAAAAGAAGAATGGAAATTTTCTTCTCTTCGTCCTGCAGGAAATCCTGTAATGCGAATAGCCCAATTAGCGGCAATTCTCAGTCAGCAATCAGCCCAATCTGATTTTTTAGAAAATACCAGAGAACTACTCTGCTCTATCAAGCTTGAGCAATTTTGGGTTACTCACTATAATTTTGAGAATGAAACTAGAGAGAAATCTTTTCAACTTGGAGAGAGTGTTATAAATTCTATTTTGATAAACGTAATTGCACCAATTAAATACAGTCATTATCTTGATACTGAGGATGAGACCGCAAAGAGTTCTTCTGTAAACTTATTGAAGAAATCCAAGGCTGAGAAAAATGTGATTCTATCTGAGTGGAAAAAGATAGGTATACCTGCATTGAATGCATTTGAATCTCAGGGCTTAATTGAACTTAAAAATGAACATTGCAACCGAAAAAAATGCTTATTTTGTGGCCTTGGAAAATCAATCCTTAACAAATGAATCTCATTCAAAAAATATCACTTTTCTTCGAGCTGCGCTCTTTCGGCGTAAGTGCTTGGTTTGCAAGAAAAATGAGAGTAGAAGTTTCAAGAGTGAGATTGTTCTTTATCTACTTTTCGTTTATAGGATTAGGTTCTCCAGTTTTGATTTATTTGATGATGGCTTGGATTTTAGAGCACAAGCATATTTTTAAATTTCAGAGAAAAAGAAAAACCATTTGGGAAATATAGATGTTACTGAATTATAAATATTTCGCCAAAGTCTATTATGCTATTGGCCTTCTGATTACCATTATCCTAATGGGGACATTTGGTTTTATGATTGTAGAAGGATGGAGCTTCTTTGAGTCGTTCTACATGACAATAATTACCATTTCCACTGTTGGATTCAATGAAGTTCGTGAATTGTCAGACGGAGGAAAGCTGTTCACAGCATTTTTGATTATTACTAGTTTCGGTACCTTTGCATATGCTTTGACATCTATCACCTCTTATATTGTTGGTGGCGAATACAAAAAATATTTTCAAGATTTTAAGTCCCTAAAAACAGCACAAAATATGAATGACCATACAATTGTTTGCGGATACGGAAGAGTAGGAAAGCAGGCTGCACATGATCTGAGGTTTTACAAACGAAATTTTATTGTTGTAGAACGTAACGTTGAGATCACTGATGATCCAGCTTATAGTGAAACACCATTTGTGAAAGGTGATTCGACTGACGACCAAGTCTTAATGAAGGCTAACATTACAAAAGCCGATTCTCTAATTACAGCACTTCCGAAAGATGCAGATAATCTTTTTGTCGTGTTATCGGCAAGAGAATTAAATCCAAAATTGAAGATTATTTCTCGCGCGTCATCATATTCTACAATGAGAAAATTAAGAATTGCCGGGGCTGATAATGTCATTATGCCTGATACAGTTGGTGGTGCACACATGGCTTCACTTGTCATGAATCCTGATATAATGGAATTCATGGATTTGATTAAAGTATCTGGTAAGGCGGCTATTAACCTTGAAGAAATCACATTCTCTGAATTACCTGATGAAGTAAAGTATACTACAATTGCTGATTTGCAAGAGAAATCAATGTCAGGATGTAATGTAATTGGTTATCGATCTGAAGATGGCGAGTACATCATAAACCCGGCTAGTGATTTGAAAATAATGCCGAATTCAAAGCTGTTCGTTTTAGGGAATCCTGAACAAATTAAAAAGTTGAATACCATATTCGGAATCAAAGAATGAGTGAAGAAAAATCATTTGCAAAGATTCTGATTACCGGTTCAAACGGACTTTTAGGACAAAAAATTGTTGCTCAGCTTTTGAAAAAAGGCATACCTTTCTTGGCAACTTCTAAAGGTAAGAATCGAAACCCTGATTGCCCTAACAAGAATTATCAATCACTTGACATAACTGATAAAGATGCTGTTTGGGAGCTGTTTGATAATGAGGTTTTTGTTTCTGTGATCAACACAGCTGCAATGACAAATGTGGATGCCTGCGAAGAGGATGAAGAAAACTGCAGAAAGATAAATGTTCAAGGAGTTCAGAATTTGCATGATGCCACAACAACTTTCGGTTTAGGGCATTTGGTTCACGTCTCAACTGATTTTGTTTTTGATGGTGAAAACGGACCTTATTCTGAAAAAGACGAACGAAATCCGTTGAGTATTTACGCCACTTCAAAGAGAGATTCTGAAGACTTATTATTGAATTCTGATTACGATAATTGGTCAATCTTAAGAACAATCATTGTGTTTGGTCAAGGTAATAATTTGAGTAGGTCAAATATTGTTCTTTGGGCAAGACAAGCGCTCAGAGATGGCAAAGAACTTACAATTGTAAATGATCAATTTAGAGCTCCAACTTGGGCAGATGATTTAGCTTGGGCTTGTATTCAAGCGGCACAATCTTCTTCTAAAGGAGTTTTTCATATTTCAGGACCAGAGACATTTTCAATTTATGATCTCGTTTCGAGAATTGCAAAATTCTACAATCTTGATCCTTCAGTTGTGAAACCGATTTCATCATCCACTTTAAACCAAAAGGCTAAAAGACCGCCAAAAACAGGATTTAACATTTCCAAAGCAAAGGAAATTTTGGGATATCAACCACTCACATTTGAAGAGAGCCTCTCTCAACTTGAAGAATAGACCCTCTGATTAATTTTTCTATATTTGCTACTTAACATTGAAAGCATTACCAATACAGTATTATGAGATCTTTTTTAGTATTATTAATAAGTATCTTTTTCTTTAATGCAACAATTGCACAAACCATTTCGGCTGTCGAAGATAATTGCCCACAAGAGGCGATTGTTGAAAAGTCAATGTCTGAAAAAATTGATGATGGTTTTGGGCCAGTTGTAGGTGTTTTAGCTTCTGTCTTGTTTTGGGACCCCTTTGATGCCTTTGGTATTTATGACCCAGTTGTTTATGATGAACAAGGGGCTCCAGTAGCAGATTCACCAATGGATGGAACGGTAGATTTTACTGAAGGGTCTAAAGAAGTGACAGGTCATTGTACCAAGTTTTCTGGATTGGAAGGAAGTAGGGTAATCTTAGACGGTAAAATTTACTTTGTTGATGAAGTAAAGAATGATGTTTCAATGACCGTAGAAAACCCTATCCATTCATCTGCTTCAGATGTAGTGATGAGCAGTGCTGCTCAGAATCCAATTAGAATTATTGTTATTTGGCTTGTGATAGGAGCCATCTTCTTTACTATCAAAACGAGGTTTATCAATGTTCGAGGATTTAAACATTCAATTGATTTAATTAGAGGGAAGTACAGTAAACCGAAAACAAAAGGTGAAAGAGTGGCTGCCGGTGAGGTGTCTCATTTTCAAGCATTGGTGACAGCCCTTTCAGCTACAGTTGGATTAGGGAATATTGCTGGTGTAGCCATTGCCGTTTCGGTTGGTGGTGCAGGAGCAACTTTTTGGCTTATTGTGGCCGGTATTCTAGGGATGTCGTCTAAGTTTATAGAATGTACATTAGGTGTTAAATACAGAAATGTAAATTCTGATGGCGAAGTTTCAGGTGGTCCAATGTATTACCTTTCAAAAGGATTAGCGAAGCAAGGTAAAAAAGGTTTAGGTAGAGTCTTGGCAGGAATGTTTGCCGTACTTTGTATTGGAGGATCTTTCGGAGGTGGAAATATGTTCCAAGCTAATCAGGCTTTTGACCAGGTTAAAAACAAATTTACTAGCCTTCAAACGGTTGAGTTTTTAGGAATGGATGGTGGAGTTCTTTTTGGAATTATTATGGCTGTTTTAGTTGCGGTTGTAATTATCGGAGGAATTAAAAGTATTGCTAAGGTGACTGACAAAATTGTGCCAGTAATGGTAGGGATGTATGTCTTAACTGCATTGATTATTATCGGGATGAACATTGGTCAAATCGGAGATGCTTTCAGTCAAATTTTTAATGGAGCGTTCGCACCAGGGGCACTTAAAGGTGGTATCCTAGGAGTGTTAATTATTGGGTTCCAAAGAGCTGCCTTCTCTAATGAAGCGGGTGTAGGTTCTGCATCAATTGCCCATGCCGCAGTTAAAACTGATGAGCCAGTAACTGAAGGATTTGTTTCCTTACTTGAACCATTCATTGATACAGTTGTGGTTTGTACTATGACTGCGCTAGTATTGATATTTACAGGGTACACTGCCAACCCAGAGGGGCTTGCCGGAGCACCCCTGACTTCTGCTGCATTTAGTAGTGTGATACCTTGGTTTGATTGGGTTCTTTTAGTTGCAATTGTACTATTTGCATTCTCTACCATGATCTCTTGGTCTTACTATGGGTTAAAAGCTTTCACTTATCTATTCGGACAAGGAAAACCACAAGAATACATTTATAAAGGATTGTTCTTAATTTTTATAGTTGTTGGTGCATCTTCAAGTCTAAGTAACGTAATGGATTTTTCTGATCTTATGATTCTTGGAATGGCTTTCCCAAATATTTTGGGTCTTTACTTCTTGTCGGGTGAGGTGAAAGAAGATATGAAAGATTATATGGCCAGGGTCAAGTCCGGAGTAATCAAGAAATATAAATAATTGAAAGAGCACTTCAACTTCTCACGAAATCAAAAAATCGGAGTTGCGGCACTATCTGTTTTGATAGTCGCCGGAATAGTGCTGCTGAACGTCAATTACAATCAACACCTTCCTGATCGAACAGATGTTATGTATTCAGATTTTGACTTGAATGCTAATAATGAAATAACATCTGAATCTATAAACCAAGATCAGCTTGACACTGATTCACAGATTGACTATTTTGATCCCAATAAGATTTCATCAACCGATTGGCAAGATTTAGGTTTCTCTGAAAAACAAGCGAGCTCAATAATCGAGTATCGAGACTCTTATGGTCCCTTTGAAGATGCTGATGATGTAGGTAAAATCTATGTGATTTCAGATGAGAAATTCAAGGAGTTGAAGCCCTACATGATTTTCACGACACCCCATTCAAATCAAAACAACTATTCGAAATCTGATAACTTTGTTCCAAACAACAGAGAAGTATTGCAGATTGAGATCAACTCTGCATCCAAAGAAGAATTAGAAAGCATTTCAGGAATAGGGCCAACATTTTCTGAGCGAATTGTCAAATACAGAAATCTAATTGGAGGTTTCTATTCTGCAAATCAATATTCTGAAGTTTACGGATTAAAAGATGAATCTTTAAAAGCTTTAGAAGACAATACAGTAATCGATACGAAAGCTATTACAAAAATTAAGATCAATTCGTGTTCGAAGTCAGAACTGAAGAAGCATCCATTATTTAAAAAGTGGGATGTCATAGCAGCTATTCTAACTGAAAGACAAAAAGAAAAACTAACATCTCTTCAATTTTTGGTTGATCAAAAATTACAGTCAGAAATAGAGGTTGAAAAGATGAACTATTATACATCATTCGAGTAACTATGGGTTTAGAAGAAGAATTAAGAAGTGCAATTAGAGATGTGCCTGACTTTCCAAAAGAAGGAATTGTTTTTAAAGATATCACCACCATTTTTCAAAATGCCGATTTAACAAAGAGAGTTCACTCTGAAGTTGTTAGTCAAATTAGAGACCTGAAGATTGACGCAATTGCCGGAATAGAAAGTCGAGGATTTCTTTTGGGTCCAGCTTAGGCTATGGATTTGGGATTACCTTTCATAATGATTAGAAAAAAAGGCAAACTACCTTATCACACAGTCTCGCATAAATATGATCTTGAATACGGTACTGCTGAGATTGAAATGCATACAGATGCCGTTTCGCCAGGCCAAAACATTCTCATCCATGATGACTTATTAGCTACAGGCGGATCTGCTTCGGCAGCTGCACAACTGGTTACAAAACAAGGAGGAAATGTGGCCGGATTCAATTTTCTAATTGAGCTCTCCTTTTTAGAAGGTAGGGAGATGTTGAAGGAATACTCAGAAAATATTACTACTTTAGTCGACTATTAAAAACACTCCGCAATTGTCTTATAGTTAAGGTAATCCACTTAACAGGTGGATTTGTAAGTTTAAGAGAATTGTGAAATTGAAAATTACACAAGAAATGGAAATTGTAGAAAACGAAAACCAGCTGATGATTAAGCAAATGGTTCGTGATTTCGCAGAAAAAGAAATCAGACCGAAGATGATGGAATGGGATGAATCTCAAGAGTTCCCTGTGCCTTTGTTCAAGAAATTAGGAGAGCTAGGTTTAATGGGAGTATTGGTTCCTGAAGAATATGGAGGGTCTGGTTTTGGATACAATGAGTACATTACTGTGATTACAGAGATTGCTCAAGTATGTGGGTCAATAGGTCTTTCTGTTGCAGCTCATAACTCACTTTGTACTGGCCATATTTTATATCATGGTTCAGAAGAGCAAAAAAGAAAATACCTTCCGAAATTAGCTTCTGCCGAATATATTGGAGCATGGGGGTTAACTGAAACAGGTACTGGTTCAGATGCCGGAGGAATGGCTACAACAGCTGTGAAAGATGGTGACCACTGGGTGCTTAATGGTTCTAAAAACTTCATCACACATGCCATTTCTGGTGATGTTGCTGTTGTTATTGTAAGAACTGGTGAAAAAGGAGATTCTCACGGAATGTCTGCTTTCATAGTTGAAAAAGGAACTCCTGGTTTCTCTTCAGGGAAGAAAGAAAATAAATTAGGAATGAGAGCGTCAGAAACGGCTGAGCTTATTTTTGATAATTGTAGAATTCATAATGATCAATTGATCGGTGAAGAAGGAAAAGGCTTTGTTCAAGCAATGAAGGTTTTAGATGGAGGAAGAATTTCAATTGGAGCGCTTGCTTTAGGAATAGCTACTGGAGCATATAAAGCTGCACTTAAATATTCAAAAGAGAGAGAACAATTTGGTCAACCAATTGCTAAGTTCCAAGGTATTGCCTTCAAGTTAGCAGATATGGCTACTAAAGTGAAAGCAGCAGAGTTGTTATTGCTTCAAGCTGCAGCTATGAAGAATAGAGGAGAGAAGATGACGAAAGAATCTGCCATGGCAAAATACTACGCATCTGAAATCTCTGTTGAAGTTTCAACTGATTGTGTTCAAATCTTTGGAGGATACGGTTATACAAAAGACTTCCCTGCTGAAAAGTTTTACAGAGATTCTAAGCTTTGTACGATTGGTGAGGGAACTTCTGAAATCCAAAAATTGGTAATTTCTAGAGAATTATTTAGATAAGATTGTGATAATAATAAAATTGGACTATCTTTGCCATCCAATTTTGAATAAGAAATAAATAAAGATATGTTAATAATTCCATTGAAAGAAGGCGAAAATATTGAGAGAGCCCTTAAGAGATACAAGAAGAAGTTCGAAAGAACTGGAGTCTTAAGAGAATTGAGAGATAGACAACAATTCACTAAACCTTCTGTTGTCAACAGACAAATGAAATTGAAAGCTGCATACAAACAAAGAATGCAGCAAGCGGAAATGTAATTAGTAACATTTTCTTTCAAAATACGTTAAAGAGTGTAGTTTACTACACTCTTTTTTTATGGCCTATAGCGAACAATTTGAGAACTACTTATTACACGAGAAGAGATTTTCGACTCATACGGTAGTGGCCTATATGAAAGACTTGAGTCAGTTTTATGAGAGTTGTGCAATTGAGTCAGATAAAGATGTGCGAGATGTGACTCATAGAAACCTCAGAGGATACCTAGTTGATATGGTAGAGTCTGGTCTTGAGAACTCATCTATTAATAGAAAACTGTCTTCAGTTAAAACATTCTTTAAGTTCTTAAGGCAAAACGATTTTATATCTGCTAATCCTGCACAGAAACTAAAAAGTCTAAAACAAAAAAAGGTATTGCCTCAATTTGTTCCCGAAACACAGCTTTGGGATAGCAGCATCTTTGATGAAGTCGAAGACAATTTTGAAAAATCTCAAGATGAGTTAATCTTAGAATTGTTTTATCAAACAGGAATCAGATTAGATGAACTGATCAAGTTGAAAGAAAACAATGTTAGTAATACTCAAATTAAAGTTCTTGGTAAACGAAACAAAGAAAGAATTATCCCAATCACTTTAAATCTTTATCGTTTGATTGAGCATTTTCAGGCAATTAAAAACGATTTAGGGCTAATTACACAAACCTTATTGTGTTCTAAAAAAGGTAAAATACTCCAGCCAAAGTTTGTTTATAACAAGGTTAATCATTATCTTGGAAAGGCGACGAACCTGAGTAAGAAGAGTCCTCACGTGCTGCGGCATACCTTTGCTACGCACATGTTGAATAATGGCGCTTCTCTTGAGTCTATTAAAAAGTTATTAGGTCATACTGACTTATCTGCGACTCAAATCTATACTCATAATTCGTTTAAGCAAATTAAGTCGATTTATAAACAATCGCACCCACGTGGTGCAGCCCAGTAATCTGGGAATTAAAACTAGGAGGTATTATGGATTTAAATGTTCATGCGGTTCACTTTGATGCAGACCGTAAATTGGTAGACTTTGTAAATGAGAAAGTCGCTAAACTAGAATTGTTTTTCGATAACATTATTTCAGGCGAAGTTTATCTTAAGTTAGATAAAGCTGGTAGCGGAGAAAACAAAGTAGCCGAAATAAAATTATCCATTCCAGGAAAAGAATTATTTGCAAAGAAACAATGTAATAGTTTTGAAGAAGCAGCAGACCTTGCGTGTGAAGCTTTGAGAAAACAAGTTAAAAAACACAAATCAAAACACTCTTAACACTAAATTTTTTTAAATTTATCCCCTCTTGAGTAATCAAGGGGGGATTTTTTTTGTGAAAATCACAAACGCGCGCAATGTCTTGCGGAAATAAATTATTAATAATTGATGTTTGGCCCCAAATTTGAATTAGGTAAAACAATAAATAAAAAAATTATGAAAAAAGTATTTGCAATGTTCTCTCTACTATTAATATTTGGTACAGGGGCACAAGCACAAACAAAAATTGGTGGAATTGCCATGCCGAATGTTATGAAGGCTGATGGACAATATCTGAAGATGAATGGTGGTGGAATTAGAGAAAAAATGTGGATTGACCTATATGTGGGTGTTCTGTATTTAGAAAACAAAACTAGTGACGCAGATAAAATCATTAAAGCTGATGAGCCAATGGCTATTAAAATGAAGATCATTTCAGGTATGGTTTCTAATTCTAAGTTAGAAGATGCTGTAAGAGATGGAATGGAGAAGTCAACAGGTGGTGATATTTCAAAAGTTGAAGCAAGAATGGAAACCTTAATTAAAAAGGGGTTCTCTGCTGATGTTGTAGATGGTGATTTATTCGACCTTGTTTACATCCCAGGAAAGGGAACTACACTTAAAAAGAACAACAAAGATCTTGTTACTGTTGAAGGATTAGACTTCAAAGAAGCATTATTTGGTGTTTGGTTGTGTGATGATCCAGCTGATGATAACCTGAAAAAGAAGATGTTAGGAAAATAATTCACTTTTCATGAAAATATTCTAAAATATTTTTTTGTCAACATAAATTAGTTTCATATATTTGCACTCCCGTTTTGAAAAAGGCGGGAGTTTTTTAGTTCTTTTAATAGGAGATTTCGCCTCTGTAGCTCAGCTGGCTTAGAGCAGCTGATTTGTAATCAGCAGGTCGTGGGTTCGAGTCCCTCCAGAGGCTCCATTTATAGTATTATTGGGGAGATACCAAAGCGGCCAACTGGGACAGACTGTAACTCTGTTGATTTATTTCTTCGAAGGTTCGAATCCTTCTCTCCCCACGGTACTAAAATTATAAGCGGGAGTAGCTCAGTTGATAGAGCGTCAGCCTTCCAAGCTGAGGGTCGCGAGTTTGAGTCTCGTCTCCCGCTCAAAAAAATAAATAGGTGAAGTTTACTTTATCTATTTATAAAATTGTCAAACGAGACAATTAAATAAAAGAATTAATGCCGGTGTAGCTCAGGGGGAGAGCGTTTCCTTGGTAAGGAAGAGGCCACGGGTTCAAATCCCGTCATTGGCTCTAAAGAGTAATGACGAGAGGAGGATTTACCTTGATGCAGAGATAGCGGCGTTAATGAATTTTAGTGATTAAGAGGAGGGGTAGAAGAGAGGTGATCATTGAAAAACGAGTAATTGCGAATAGATTTTGGATATCCAAATATCGTCAATCGCTCAACAGGATTAGTACACACTTTTTTAAGTGTGTTTTTGGTGTATATATAATTTGATAAATAAATAATAATAAAGTAAACAATTGTAGATTATGGCTAAGGAAACTTTTGACCGTTCCAAACCACACGTAAATATTGGAACAATTGGACACGTAGATCACGGGAAAACTACTTTAACTGCTGCTATTACTGTTGTATTAGGTAAAGCTGGTGGTGCTGAAGTTAGAGATTTCGATACAATCGACAACGCTCCAGAAGAAAAAGAAAGAGGTATTACTATTAATACTTCACACGTTGAATATGAAACAGCAAACAGACACTACGCACACGTAGATTGTCCTGGTCACGCCGATTATGTAAAGAACATGGTAACGGGTGCTGCTCAAATGGATGGTGCTATTCTAGTAGTTGCGGCTACTGATGGACCAATGCCTCAAACAAGAGAGCATATCCTACTTGGAAGACAAGTTGGTATTCCTAGAATGGTAGTTTTTATGAACAAAGTAGACATGGTTGATGACGAAGAGTTATTAGAGCTTGTTGAAATGGAAATTAGAGACTTACTTTCTTTCTATGAGTATGATGGTGACAATACACCAGTTATCGCTGGATCTGCTTTAGGTGGATTAAATGGTGATGCTAAGTGGGAACCTTCAATTTTGGAATTAATGGCAGCTGTTGATGATTATATCGAGCTACCTCAAAGAGAAGTTGATAAAGATTTCTTAATGCCTATTGAAGATGTATTCTCTATTACTGGTCGTGGTACTGTTGCTACTGGTAAAATTGAAACTGGTGTTATTAACTCTGGTGAAGAAGTTGACATTATCGGAATGGGTGATGAAAAATTATCTTCTACTGTAACTGGTGTTGAGATGTTCAGAAAGATCTTAGATAGAGGTGAAGCAGGAGATAACGTAGGTATCTTATTAAGAGGTATTGAAAAGTCTGATATCCGTAGAGGTATGGTTATCGCTAAGCCTGGATCAATTAAGCCACACGCTAAATTTCAAGCAGAGGTTTATATCCTTAAGAAAGAAGAAGGTGGACGTCACACTCCATTTCACAATAAATATAGACCACAGTTCTACTTAAGAACTACAGATGTTACTGGTGAAATCATCCTTGAAGAAGGAAGAGAAATGGTAATGCCTGGTGATAACGTTACTATTACTGTAAATCTTATCGTTCCTGTTGCAATTAACGACGGACTAAGATTCGCTATCCGTGAGGGTGGTAGAACAGTAGGTGCTGGTCAGGTTACTAAGATTTTAGATTAATCTAAAGTCCATATAAAAATTGAGGGAGTCCCGTCTCGGCTATGCTGAGACGGGACAACTTCTCTCAAATTTTTACGGGTGTAGTTCAATGGTAGAATGCCGGTCTCCAACACCGTTGATGAGGGTTCGAGTCCTTCCACCCGTGCTAAAAAGAAATACAGAATCAAGAAATTGATTTTGAAACGCCTGCCAAAAGCAGGCAAATTAAAATAAGAAACGTGGCTAACATTATTCAATATATTGAAGAGTCTTACAATGAGCTAGTACATAAAGTTACTTGGCCAACTTGGGATCAACTTCAAAGTAGTTCAATCGTAGTACTAGTTGCTTCGGTTATTTTTGCATTATTAATCTTTGCAATGGATTACCTTTTTGGAATTAACGTAAAGTTCGTAAACGAATCACCAGATTTTGGTGCTTGGCCTGGGATACTAGGATTCTATTATGAATTTGTTGGTGCTTACAAAATTAAATAATCATTGATGAGCGAAGTAAAGAAACGTTGGTACGTAGTTAGAGCTATCGGTGGTAAAGAGAAAAAAGTTCGTGATTATATCGAGCTTGAAATTAAACGCCACAAACTTGAACACTTAGTAGGTCAAGTTTTAATTCCGACTGAGAAAGTTTACCAAATTAGAAATGGTAAGAAAATCAGTAAAGAAAGAAATTACCTTCCTGGATATGTTTTGATTGAAGCTGCACTTGAAGGTGAAGTACAACACGTTATCAAAAGTGTTCCTAATGTAATTGGATTCATGGGTGCGGTTAAAGGAGGAGATCCTATGCCAATGCGCCAAAGTGAAGTACACAGAATTCTTGGTAAAGTTGATGAACTTGCTGAGCAAGAAGAAGAATTAAATATCCCATATGTTGTTGGTGAAACTGTTAAGGTAATTGATGGTCCATTCAACGGGTTTAATGGGGTAATTGAAAATATTAATGAAGAGAAGAAGAAGTTAGAGGTGATGGTGAAAATATTCGGCCGTAAAACTCCACTGGAGTTAAATTACATGCAGGTCGACAAAAACAGTTAAAAGTTTTTATTAACGAGTAGGAGCACTACGCGGGCTATTATAATGCTTCCGGTCTGCGATTAACGTGTGTTAGTACTACTAAAAACAAAGTAAAATGGCAAAACAAGTTGATGGATTAATCAAGCTTCAAATTAGAGGTGGAGCAGCTAATCCAGCACCACCAGTAGGACCTGCTTTAGGTGCTAAAGGTGTGAACATCATGGAGTTCTGTAAGCAGTTCAATGCTAGAACCCAAGAGAAAGCTGGAAAAGTATTACCGGTTGTTATTACAGTTTATGGCGATAAATCATTCGATTTTATCGTAAAAACTCCTCCGGTAGCTGTACAATTATTAGAAGCTGCTAAACTTAAATCTGGTTCAGCCGAACCAAACAGAATCAAAGTAGCAAAAGTAACATGGGATCAGGTAAGAGCAATCGCTGAAGATAAAATTCAGGATATGAATGCTTTTAAAGTTGAATCAGCAATGAAAATGGTAGCCGGTACTGCAAGAAGTATGGGTATCACTGTTCAGGGCGCATTTCCAGAACCTAAATAATTTGAGCTATGGCAAGAATAAGTAAGAAAAGAAAAGCAATCTTGGAGAAAATTGACCAAGAAAAAGCTTACTCTCTAACTGAAGCATGTGCTTTAGTAAAAGAAATCACGACTACTAAATTTGACGCATCTGTTGATTTAGCAATCAGATTAGGAGTAGATCCAAGAAAAGCTAACCAAATGGTACGTGGTACTGTTGCTCTTCCTCACGGAACAGGTAAAGACATCAAAGTATTGGTGTTATGTACTCCTGACAAAGAAGAAGAAGCAAAAGCTGCTGGTGCCGATCACGTTGGTTTGGATGATTATATCACAAAAATTAAAGGCGGATGGACTGATATTGACGTTATCGTTACTATGCCATCTGTAATGGGTAAAGTAGGTGCTTTAGGTAGAGTATTAGGACCAAGAGGTCTTATGCCGAATCCAAAGACCGGAACCGTTACAATGGATATTGGTAAAGCTGTAACTGAAGTAAAAGCTGGTAAAATTGACTTTAGAGTAGACAAATTCGGAATCATTCATTCATCTGTAGCAAAATCATCTTTTGATGCTGCTAAGATTGAAGAAAATGCTAATGAATTATTACAAACTATCGTAAAGTTAAAACCAACAGCTGCAAAAGGAATTTACATTAAGAGCATTTCATTAAGCTCAACAATGTCTCCTGGAATTAGTATTGACGCTAAACAATTTGCTAGCTAAAACACTCTATTATGAACAAAGAGGAAAAATCACAGTACATTGAAGATTTGGCAACCAAATTGTCTGAGACGGGTGTATTCTATTTAACTGACGCTTCTGGATTAGACGTTGAGTCAGTAAATACTTTAAGAGAAAAATGCTTCAAAAGCAATATTGAGATGAAGGTTGTAAAAAACACTCTTCTTAAGAAAGCTATGGAGAAAATTGAAGATAAGAACTATGAAGAGCTTTACGGAGTTCTTGCTGGTCCTACTGCAATTTTATTCTCTGAGGTTGGAAACGCTCCAGCAAAGCTGATCAAAGATTTTCGTAAGAAACATGATAAACCACTTGTTAAAGGTGCATTTATCGAAGAAGCTGTTTACACAGGAGATGAGAACTTAGATTTCTTAAGTTCAATCAAAAGTAAAGAAGAGCTTATCGGAGAAATCATTGGTCTTCTTCAATCGCCTGCTAAAAATGTTATTTCTGGACTTAAGTCTGGTGGTGGCACAATCGCAGGTATTATTAAAACGCTTTCCGAAAGAACGGAAGCTTAAACTATTAACTTAAATTAAAAAATAAATAAAATGGCAGATTTAAAAAAATTCGCTGAGGAGCTAGTAAACTTAACAGTAAAAGATGTTAACGAATTAGCTGAAATCTTAAAAGAAGAATACGGTATTGAGCCTGCTGCTGCTGCTGCAGTTGCTGTTGCTGGACCTGCTGGTGGCGGAGACGCTGGTGGAGATGCACAAACTGAGTTTGACGTAATCTTAAAAGCTGCAGGTGGTGCAAAACTAGCTGTAGTAAAACTAGTTAAAGAATTAACTGGTAAAGGGCTTAAAGAAGCAAAAGAATTAGTTGATAGCGCACCTGCTACAGTTAAGGAAGCTGTTTCTAAAGACGAAGCTGACGGTCTTAAATCTTCTTTAGAAGAGGCAGGAGCTGAAGTAGAGATTAAATAAGACATACTTATTTTACACAGGATAGGCACTGCTTTCGGGCATGTGCCTACTCCTGTTTTATATTGCTTATAGTCCTATAAGCGTTTTGATAACTAAAAATTTTTAAGCCTTGGGATCAACAAATAATATTACCGAAAGAATTAGCTTTAGAAGTCAATCAAAGGTATTTGAATACCCGGATTTTCTAGACATACAATTAGAGTCATTTAGACAGTTCTTTCAGTTGGAAACAACACCTGAAAACAGAAATGAAGAAGGTCTCTTCAAAGTGTTTAGTGAGAATTTTCCAATTACGGATACGAGAAACCAATTCGTATTAGAGTTCTTAGATTATTTCATTGACCCTCCTAGATATACTATCACTGAGTGTATCGATAGAGGATTAACGTATTCTGTACCATTAAAAGCTAAGCTTAAATTGTACTGTACTGATCCTGAACATGAGGATTTTGAAACAATCGTTCAAGATGTATACTTAGGTACCATCCCATACATGACCCCAAAAGGATCATTTGTTGTCAATGGTGCAGAAAGAGTAATCGTTTCTCAGTTACACAGATCTCCTGGAGTTTTCTTCGGGCAATCTCGTCACGCTAACGGAACTAAACTTTATTCTGCTAGAATTATTCCTTTTAAAGGATCTTGGATTGAGTTCGCAACAGATATTAATTCTGTAATGTATGCGTATATCGATCGTAAGAAAAAGTTACCTGTTACTACTCTTTTCCGTGCAATCGGATTCGAGAGTGATAAAGATATTTTAGAAATTTTTGATCTTGCTGACGAAGTAAAAGTTACTAAGGCTGGATTGAAAAAAGTTCTAGGTAGAAAACTTGCTGCCAGAGTACTTAAGACTTGGGTAGAGGATTTCGTAGATGAGGATACTGGTGAGGTAGTTTCTATCGAAAGAAACGAAGTATTGTTAGACCGTGAAACAATCTTAGAAAAAGATCATATCGAACTTATTTCTGATTGTGGAGCGAAAACTATCATCCTTCATAAAGAGAATGTAAACTCTGCAGATTTTGCAATTATTTACAATACTCTTCAAAAAGATACATCAAATTCAGAGAAAGAAGCAGTAGAGCATATCTACCGTCAATTAAGAAATGCTGAGCCGCCAGATTTTGAAACGGCAAGAAGTGTTTTTGAAAAACTATTCTTCTCTGATACTAGATATGATTTAGGTGAAGTTGGACGTTTCAGAATTAATACGAAATTGGGTATCGATACAGATATTGACCAAAAAGTATTAACGAAGCAAGATATCATCTTAATCGTAAAATATTTGATCGAGTTAATCAATGCGAAAGCAGAAATTGATGATATTGATCACTTGTCAAACAGACGTGTTAGAACGGTTGGTGAGCAATTACACAACCAGTTCGGAGTTGGTTTAGCTAGAATGGCTAGAACTATCCGTGAAAGAATGAATGTTAGAGATAACGAAGTATTTACGCCAATCGATTTGATTAACGCGAAAACACTTTCATCTGTAATTAACTCATTCTTCGGAACAAATCAGCTTTCTCAGTTTATGGATCAAACGAATCCACTTTCTGAGGTTACTCACAAAAGAAGACTTTCGGCACTAGGGCCTGGAGGTTTATCGAGAGAAAGAGCAGGATTTGAGGTTCGTGATGTTCACTACACACACTACGGACGTCTTTGTACAATAGAAACTCCAGAGGGACCAAATATTGGTCTGATTTCTTCTCTTTGTGTATTTGCAAAGGTGAACAAGCTTGGATTTATCGAAACTCCTTATTGGGAAGTTGAGAAAGGAAAAGTTGATTTCAAAAAAGAGCCGATTTATAAATCTGCTGAAGAAGAAGAAGGAAAAATCATTGCACAGGCTTCTGTTGCTATGAATGATAAAGGAGTATTTACTGATGATAAAATTAAAGCAAGACTAGAAGGTGACTTCCCGGTTGTTGATCCAAAAGAAATCGCAATGGTTGATGTTGGAACTAACCAAATTGCTTCGATTGCAGCATCTTCAATTCCTTTCTTAGAGCATGATGATGCCAATAGAGCCCTGATGGGATCTAACATGCAGAGACAAGCAGTTCCATTATTAAAACCTAACTCTCCAATAGTTGGTACCGGAATCGAGAAGCTAGTAGCTAGAGATTCAAGAGTATTGATTAATGCAGAAGGTACAGGAGTTGTTGAATATGTTGATGCTAACGAAATCAAAATCAAATACAACTTATCTAAAGAAGATAAATTGGTAAACTTTGATGGAGATGTTAAATCATATGAATTAACGAAATTCCAAAAAACCAATCAATCAACTACAATTAACTTAAGACCGATTGTGTCTAAAGGAGATAAGGTTGAAAAAGGTCAGGTTCTTTGTGAAGGATACGCGACACAATTAGGTGAGCTTGCATTAGGTCAAAATTTAAAAGTAGCATTCATGCCTTGGCAAGGATATAACTTTGAGGATGCGATCGTAATCTCTGAGAAAATTGTTCGTAACGATATCTTTACTTCTGTACACATTGATGAGTACGCATTAGAGGTTAGAGATACTAAACGTGGTTTAGAAGAATTAACAGCTGATATTCCTAACGTTTCTGAAGAGGCTACTAAAGACTTAGATGAAAACGGAATCATTAGAGTTGGTGCTGATATTAAAGAAGGTGACATCTTAATTGGAAAAATTACTCCAAAAGGTGAAACTGATCCTTCTCCAGAAGAAAAACTATTAAGAGCAATCTTTGGTGATAAAGCCGGAGATGTTAAAGATGCTTCATTGAAAGCTGGTCCTTCTTTAAGAGGGGTTGTAGTGAACAAGAAATTGTTCTCTAGAGCGATCAAAGACAGAAAAACCAAAGCTAAAGACAAGCCAATGCTTGCTGCTTTAGATGAAGAGTTTGACAAAGAAGCTGATTTATTAGCAGGTGTTTTAATTGACAAACTGTTAGTAATCCTTGATGGTTTAAAATCGGCAGGTGTATTTAATAACTACAAAGAGGAAATCTTGAAGAAAGGAATTAAGTTCTCAAACAAGAACTTGGCTACTGTTGATTTCCAAATTGTAAATCCATATAACTGGACATCTGACGAAAAAGTTAATAAACTAGTTCAAAGAGTTCTTCACAACTATAACATTAAAGCAAACGATTTATTAGGAGTTTTCAAGAGAAAGAAATTCCAAATCTCTGTTGGTGATGAGTTACCAAACGGAATCGTGAAAATGGCTAAAGTGTATGTTGCGAAAAAGAGAAAACTAAAAGTAGGTGATAAGATGGCGGGACGTCACGGTAACAAAGGTATTGTTGCTAATATCGTTCGTCAAGAAGATATGCCTTTCTTAGAAGACGGAACTCCTGTTGATATCGTACTTAACCCACTTGGTGTACCTTCTCGTATGAACCTTGGACAGATTTACGAAACTGTTTTAGGATGGGCTGGTGATGAGCTAGGTGTTAAGTTTGCGACTCCAATTTTTGATGGAGCTTCAATTGAGCAAATCAACGAATACACTGACAAAGCTGGTGTACCTAAATTTGGTAAAACTTACCTAATTGATGGAAACACAGGTGAGCAATTTGATCAACCGGCTACAGTAGGTATTATTTACATGCTGAAATTAGGTCACATGGTTGATGATAAGATGCACGCTCGTTCTATCGGACCATACTCATTAATTACACAACAACCATTGGGTGGTAAAGCTCAGTTTGGTGGTCAACGTTTTGGTGAGATGGAAGTTTGGGCACTTGAGGCTTATGGTGCAGCTAATATCCTAAGAGAAATCTTGACAATTAAGTCGGATGACGTAATGGGTAGAGCTAAAGCTTACGAATCAATTGTAAAAGGTGAGAATTTCCAAGAGCCTGGTATTCCAGAATCTTTCAACGTATTGTTGAACGAGCTGGCTGGTTTAGGATTGAACATCACAATGGATTAATTATTAATTGAATTAAAGAATCTAGATATTAAGTTGGGCTGAGGATCCCGAAGCCCAATTTAATTTTCTAAAATCTAAAAAGATAATATGGCTTACAGAAAAGAACAAAAACAAAGAAGTAGTTTTAATAAAATTACGATCAGTTTGGCTTCTCCAGAAATGATTCTAGAGAGATCACATGGTGAAGTTTTAAAGCCTGAGACGATTAACTACAGAACGTATAAACCAGAAAGAGATGGTTTGTTTTGTGAGAGAATCTTCGGACCTGTAAAAGATTACGAATGTCACTGTGGTAAATACAAGAGAATCCGTTATAAAGGAATCGTTTGTGACCGTTGTGGTGTAGAGGTAACTGAAAAGAAAGTTAGAAGAGAGAGAATGGGACACATCTCATTAGTTGTGCCTGTTGCTCACATCTGGTATTTCCGTTCTTTACCAAACAAGATTGGTTACTTATTAGGCTTACCTACTAAGAAATTGGATCAAATCATCTATTATGAAAGATATGTGGTTATCCAAAAAGGTATTGCTGAAAGAGCTGATGGTGAACCATTAGAATACATGGACTTCTTGACTGAAGAGGAGTACCTTGATATTTTGGATGAAATGCCAAAAGAGAATCAATATTTAGATGATAACGATCCTAACAAGTTTATCGCTAAGATGGGTGCTGAGGCACTACATGATTTATTAGCTAGACTTGAGTTAAATTCTTTATCATTTGATTTAAGACATAAAGCAAATACTGAAACTTCTCAGCAAAGAAAGAAAGAGGCATTAAAGCGTCTTCAAGTTGTTGAATCTTTAAGAGATTCACATACAAGAGTTGAGAATCGTCCTGAATGGATGATTGTTAAAGTTGTACCGGTTATTCCACCTGAATTAAGACCATTAGTTCCTTTAGATGGCGGACGTTTTGCAACTTCTGATTTAAATGACCTTTATAGAAGAGTTATTATCAGAAATAACCGTTTGAAAAGATTATTAGAGATCAAAGCTCCTGAAGTGATCTTGAGAAATGAGAAGCGTATGCTTCAAGAATCTGTTGATTCTTTATTCGATAACTCAAGAAAATCATCAGCAGTAAAAACTGAATCTAACAGACCTTTAAAATCATTATCTGATTCATTGAAAGGTAAGCAAGGACGTTTCCGTCAAAACTTACTTGGAAAAAGGGTTGATTATTCTGCACGTTCTGTAATCGTTGTTGGACCTAACTTGAAATTACACGAGTGTGGTCTTCCAAAGAATATGGCGGCTGAGTTATTCAAACCTTTCGTAATTAGAAAGTTGATTGAAAGAGGTGTTGTAAAAACTGTAAAATCTGCGAAGAAAATCGTTGATAAGAAAGAACCAATAGTTTGGGACATTCTTGAAAACGTATTGAAAGGACATCCAGTTCTATTGAACAGAGCCCCAACTCTTCACAGATTAGGTATCCAGGCTTTCCAACCAAAATTAATTGAAGGAAAAGCAATTAGACTGCACCCATTAGTATGTACGGCCTTCAACGCCGATTTTGATGGGGATCAAATGGCAGTTCACTTACCGTTAGGTAATGCTGCAATTCTTGAAGCTCAAATGCTAATGCTTTCTTCTCACAATATCCGTAACTCTGCTAATGGTGCTCCTATTGCTGTACCTTCTCAGGATATGGTATTGGGTCTTTACTACATTACTAAGTTGAAGAGATCTACAAAAGAAGAGAAAGTTGCTGGTGAAGACATGACATTCTATTCTCCTGAAGAAGTGATTATCGCTAAAAACGAAGGAGCTTTAGATATCCATGCTGCTATTAAAGTAAGAACTAATGATGTTGATGAAGACGGTAACGAGATTATTCGTATCGTAGAGACTACTTGTGGTCGTGTTATTTTCAACGAAATGGTTCCAAACGCAGTAGGATATGTTGATGAAGTATTAACGAAGAAAGCATTGAGAGGAATTATCTCAAAAGTATTAGCCGTTTGTGGAACTGCTCGTACTGCTCAATTCTTAGATGATATTAAAGGATTAGGATACCATATGGCATTCAAAGGTGGATTATCATTCAACTTAGATGACGTAATTATTCCTAAAGAGAAGGATGAAATGGTTGATAAGGCCAATACTGAAGTTGATGAAGTAATGATGAACTATAACATGGGTCTTATTACTAACAATGAGCGTTACAACCAAATCATTGATATCTGGACGCATACTAATACTCGTCTTACTCAGAAATTGATGGACAGAATTTCTACAGATAACCAAGGTTTCAACTCTATCTATATGATGATGGATTCTGGAGCAAGGGGATCTAAAGAGCAAATTCGTCAGTTGTCTGGAATGAGGGGATTAATGGCGAAGCCACAAAAATCTGGTGCTTCTTCTCAAGACATTATTGAGAACCCGATTCTTTCAAACTTTAAAGAAGGTTTATCGGTACTTGAGTACTTTATTTCAACTCACGGAGCCCGTAAAGGTCTTGCAGATACAGCCTTAAAAACGGCAGATGCAGGTTACCTTACGAGAAGGTTAGTTGATGTTGCTCAAGATGTTGTAATTAACGAAGATGATTGTGGTACTCTTAGAGGAATAGTAGTTTCTCCGTTAAAGAAAAATGACGATATCGTTGAGTCTTTATATGACAGAATTCTTGGTAGAACTGCTGTTGCAGATGTTTACATGCCAGGTACTGAAGATTTAATCATTGGTGCTGGTGAAGAAATCACTGAGCCATACGCTAAGAAAATCGAATCTGCAGACATTGATGAAGTTGAAGTACGTTCAGTACTTACTTGTGAAATGAAGCGTGGAGTTTGTGCTAAGTGTTACGGACGTAACCTTTCATCAAGTGAAATGGCTGTTCAAGGTGATGCGGTTGGTGTAATTGCTGCACAATCAATTGGTGAACCTGGTACACAGTTAACGTTAAGAACGTTCCACGTAGGTGGTACGGCATCTAACATTGCTGATGAAACAATGATCAAAGCGAAATTTGATGGACATCTTGAAATCGAAGAGTTGAGAACTATCTCTACTAAAGATAAAGAGGGAAATAAAATTGAAGTTGTTGTTGGTCGTTCAGGTGAAGCTAAAATAACAAATCCAAAAACTGGAATCGTAATGATGACAGCTAATATCCCTTATGGTTCTCACTTGGTTGCAAAACCAACAGGAGCTGTTAAAAAGGGAGATGTGATTTGTACTTGGGATCCATATAACGCAGTTATCGTTTCTGAATTCAAAGGGAAAATCGAATTCGAACACATTATCGAAGGAGAAACTTTCCGTGAAGAAATTGATGAGCAAACAGGATTTACAGAAAAAGTAATTGTTGAGAACAGAAATAAGAAAACTGTTCCAACTGTAAAAGTAGTAGCAGGTAAAGAAGAGAAATCTTATAACTTACCAGTTAGTGCACATATTATCGTAAAAGAAGGTGATAAGATTGAAGCTGGTCAAATCTTGGTGAAAATACCTAGAGTTGCTGGTAAATCAGGAGATATTACCGGGGGTCTACCAAGAGTAACTGAGTTATTTGAGGCGCGTAACCCTTCTAATCCGGCAGTTGTTTCTGAGATTGACGGAATGGTTTCTTACGGTAAAATTAAGAGAGGTAACAGAGAAATTATCATTGAGTCTAGAACTGGTGAAGTACGTAAGTATTTAGCACCACTTTCTAAACACATCTTAGTTCAGGAAAATGATTTCGTGAAAGCGGGTCAATCATTATCTGATGGAGCAATTACTCCTAAAGATATCCTAAACATTAAAGGACCTACTGCAGTGCAGGAGTACTTAGTGAACGAAGTTCAAGAAGTATACCGTCTACAAGGGGTGAAAATTAATGATAAGCACTTCGAAGTTATCGTTCGTCAAATGATGTTGAAAGTAGAGATTAAAGAGCCAGGAGATACTAAGTTCTTGGAAGGACAATCTGTACACAAAGCTGATTTCTTTGAAGAGAATGATTCATTGTTCGGAAAAGTAGTAGTTGAAGATCCAGGTGAGTCTGATACAATCAAAGCAGGTCAAATTATCTCTGCGCGTAAGTTAAGAGATGAGAATTCTACTTTGAAAAGAAAAGACAAAGCCTTAATCGTAGCAAGAGATGCTGAGACTTCAACTTCTCAACCAATGCTTCAAGGTATTACTAAAGCATCATTACAGACACGTTCGTTCATGTCGGCAGCTTCTTTCCAAGAAACTACCAAAGTATTGAATGAGGCTGCTCTTAATGGAAAAGTAGATTACTTAATGGGTCTTAAAGAAAATGTAATTGTTGGTCACAAGATTCCAGCAGGAACAGGATTTAGAAGATTCCAAAGTTTAGTAGTTGGTTCTCAAGAAGAATACGAAGAGCTAACAGCTAAGTAAGATATATTTTATATTTTTAAAGCGTTCCCGATATTTCGGGAGCGCTTTTTTTATTTACGGACTTTCGTAAAGCGAGAAGCACACAAAAATTGAATCTAATGAGCGATCAAAATAACAATCAAGGAAATAAACCAAACCAAATAAATATTGAACTAACTGAAGATGTTTCTTCAGGAACCTATTCAAACCTTTCTATCATCACACATTCGCCGTCAGAATTTATAGTTGATTTTGTGCAGTTAATGCCAGGTGTGCCTAAAGGAAAGGTTCAGTCAAGAATCATTTTGACACCTGATAACGCAAAGAAATTGATGAAAGCAATGGTTGAAAATGTTCAGAAATACGAACAACAACACGGTACCATCAAAGAACACGGACCAATGGGTACTCCAATTCCTATGAATTTTGGAGGACCAAATACCGAAGCCTAATCCAACCAATTATGAATTACTGTATCTATTCATAAAGAAACGTTATGAAAAAAGGATTATTGATTTTAACAATCTTAGTATTGGCTATTAGCCTGCAATCTTGTAAAAAATGTAAAGGTGAAGACCCAATTTCTCGAATAGTGAATAATGGTTCAGAATCTGTTTCAGTTCAAATTCAAACTTCTGGAGGAAACACAGTGAACATCAATAACATATTGTCGGGTGAAACTTCTGAAGATAAAAGCTTTGCTGCTGGGAGTGTAGATTTCACAATTTCAATTGGAAATCAAAGTGATGTTGAATTAAGTGTTTTGATGGAAGAATGCTGGGAATATGAGATAGTAGTAAGTGAGAATAATACAGTGACTTCAGTTCCAACGGATAGAAATGAGTAAGCATAAATGAAAAGTTGGGGTCTGAGAATACTAAAAGGGTTGGGACTCGCAGTAGTAGGGTATTTAGTGTTTGCTTTTTTTGCTCCATCTTCATATTATATTGAGCGCTCAAAGAAAATCGGAGCCTCTCCTGAGATCATATATGAACAATTGGCTTCTTTTGAAAATTGGGAGAATTGGTCACCATGGCAAGAAAAAGATATTTCACGAATCAATACCTATCAAGGTGAATCTGGAAAAGTAGGAGCCAAAGCATTCTGGAAAGGAGATTCTAAAATTTCGGGTAGCGGGAATATGGAAATGATTCAATTAATTCAAAATTCTACCGTTTCATATGAATTGAATTTTGATGGCAGAGAAATGAATTTCAGAGGTGGTTTCGAGATTATTAGAGGCGAGTTTACATCAGAAGTAATATGGCATGACGGAGCTGATATCCCCTTTCTTTTTAGGCCAATTGCAGTCTTGAGTGATCTTGAATCACAAATCATCCCCAGCCTTGAAAGAGGTCTGGAACGTCTGGATTCTGTTGCTGAGTCGAAACAAAGAGAATATGAGTTGGAGCAAGCGGAAATAACCTCCCAATCCTATGGTAACGAAGGTTTTGAAAGCTTGCTCACGAATCAAATGTCAGCCCCAAATAAATTAAAAACTCGCAATGATGCAGGTTCTTGCAAAACTTGGCCATATGACCTAGCTTTGAGAAAAATAGTTGCTACGATTAAAGATTAAGAAAATGAAAAAATGGATTCTTAGAATATTGAAGGTATTGGGTGTTTTTATTGCCTTATACTTAGTGGTCGCATTAGTGGCACCATCATCTTACAAAGTAGAAAAAGAAGTTTCTATCAATGCAGATTCAGAAGTCGTATTTGATTTAATCTCAAAATTTGAGAATTGGGAAGATTGGTCTGTCTGGAAAGAGAAAGATTCAACTGTGGTTTTTACAGTTGATGGAGAAGATGGAACGATAGGTTGCATTCAGTCTTGGGTGGGAGATCCGAAATTATCTGGAAAAGGAAATATCACTGTTACCGATTTAGTAGCTAATGAGAAGTTCGCCTACGATTTAAAAATGATTGATTACGGAACGGAGTCTAAGGGCGCTCTTTCAATTGTAGAAAACGAAAGTGATCTAACGGTTAAATGGGAAGATTCAGGTGATTTTCCGTTTATGATGCGTCCAATCATGATGTTTATGGATATCGAAAACAAAGTTGGGAATGACCTTCAAAAAGGACTTGCCAATTTAGATAGTGTTGCCCAAATTAAACAGCATGAAGTTGATGCTAACAGATATAAACTTGTTGAAATGCAGGTAGAAGAAATGCAGTTTTTCGGAAGACGGAAAGAGCTTAAACTAGAAGATGTTGATTCGGCTTTCATAGCAAAAAGCTTCGGTATAATTGTAGGTCAAATGATGGAGTCAGGTGCTGAGTTTGCTGGTATGCCTGGTAATATTAATTTTAACTACAGTCCTGGTGATGAAAAGGTTGATGTTATGCCAGTGATTCCGGTTGATGATGCAAGTAAACTATTAATGGTAGGTAAAAATAGAGTTGAAGCAAAAGTTATTCCTGCTGGTTTAGCCGTGGTTATTGACTTTTATGGTGAGTACGAAGACATGGAACTGGCTCACAGGCAAGCTGCCATTTATTTAGAAGATAACAACCTAAATGCGAGCATGTCGCTTGAACAGTTCGTTTCAGATCCAACAGAAGTTGAATCTATGGATGAATGCCTTACTAAGATTTACTATTTTTTAGAGTAATTAGCAGGTAGTTTCTCCCGGATTTTTAGGAGTGAAAACTGAATCCACTGGTTCCCAAAGCTCAATCTTGTTGCCTTCGGGATCAAGAATATGTAAGAACTTCCCGTATTCGAACTCTTCAATTTTGTCACAAATAGTGACGCCGTCTTTCTTGAGTTCTTTTTCTAAGGCCACCAAATCGTCTACCCTATAGTTGATCATAAACTTAGCATCCGAAGGTTCAAAATAATTGGAGTCATTTTTCATAGTGCTCCATTGCAAATAGTTGATCTCATCAGGATTATGAGTGTTTCTGAATTCAAACAATGATCCGTAATCATTAGTAACCAAACCTAGGTTCTTCGCATACCAATCATTCATTTTTTTAGGGTCTTCACACTTAAAGAAAATCCCTCCAACACCTGTTACCTTTTTCATAATTCAATCACTTTTTCTAAAGATATAGGTTTTATTATACAAGATTATCCACTCACCAACTAATTGTGACTGTGAGCCTGCGAAGTGCAGTTGAAAGAGATGCTAAGTTTCAATATTCCGTTAACTTTAATGCATGAAAAAACTTTGGGGTGTCATTGCAGGTTTGGTAGCAGCTTTTATCGTAGTGTTTGCGATAGAAATTATATCTCATATGATCTATCCACCCCCAGTGGTTGAAGATCCGACAGACTATGCAGCAATATCTGAATTGCTGCATCAGGCTCCTTTGGGAGCACTGATTATTGTGATTCTGGGTCACATGATTGGTATGTTTGTGGGAACTGTCATTACTCTCAAAATAGCCAAAGAGAAGTCAGCTGCATATATCGTTATTGGAGTCTTTGTTCTGTTGACATGTATGAATCTCTACTTGATAAAGCATCCGCTTTGGTTTGCAATATCTGATGTGGCGGCGGTTGTACTTGGCGGCGGAATTCCTTACCTAGCCTTTAAGAAGAAATAGTTAATCCCTTTTAGAACCTTTCTTTGCCTATCTTTGTTATCACTACATGAAAACACTAATGCTCATAGTTTTGGTTGGAATTTCAACTCTCGCATCTTCACAAGATTCTTTGCGAGTGATGTACCACAATATTTTGAATTTCCCTTCAGCAGGAGCAAATCGAATTGATACTTTGAGAACAATTCTATCTTATGCAAAACCTGACGTTTACGTGGTTTGTGAATTAGAAACAGAGATAGGTGGTCAAATGATTTTGGATGAAGCTTTGAATATCAATGGGAATTCAAATTATCAAATGGCATCTTTTGTAGATGGTGGAACATTTACTAACAACTTACTTTTTTTCAATACAGACAAACTTGGTTTTGTGAGTCAAGAAGAAATTGGGACGGTTTTGAGAGATATAAACACCTATAAGCTCTACTATAAAGCACCAAATCTAAGTGCTCAAACCGATACAATTTACATGAATTTCTTTGCCTGTCACTTAAAGGCCGGATCAGCAGATTTTGAGCAAAGAAACACGGAGGTGCTGCAAGCAAAATACTACATGAACTCTTTGGCAGACAAAATGGAGAATGTATTTTTGGGTGGTGACCTCAATGTATATTCTGCCTTTGAATCGGCAATTTTATCCGTAAAAAACACAGGTGATATTCCACTTTTTGATCCGATAAATTCAACGGGTAATTGGCATAATGATTGGGCTTATTCAGGCGTTCATACTCAAAGTACCAGAAACTCAAGTTTACAGGGAGGTGCAGGTGGCGGAATGGATGATAGGTTTGACATGATTTTTGTCTCTGAAGATGTCTTAGACAATGATAACGGAGTGAAATATATTTCAAATACTTACGAAGCGCTAGGTCAAGATGGCAATCATTTTAACGATCAAATTAATGCGGGCACTAATAATTCTGCTCCTGACTCTGTGGTCAATGCCTTATATTATGCCTCAGATCATCTTCCGGTAATAATGGATGTCGTTTTTGATGAGACAGCTTCAGTAAAGCACTCACAATTCAAGGCACCCAAACTTTACTATAACACTCAGTTTAGTACTCTGATGATTGAAGATTTGACAGCTGAATATCGAATTAAGATTTTTGATGCCTCAGGCAGAGAAGTGAGAGATATTACGTCTTCATCCAATCAAATACAACTATCAGACTTGAAGGCAGGAGTTTATGTTTACAAATTGAGATATCAAGATAAATTCTATGCGTCTAAGTTCTTGATTGACTAGATCTTCCCTTCGTTTCTAAGCTAAAAACAATATCTTAGTACTTCCCAATTGAAATCTGTGTCAAAAAAGAAAATCCCATTTGAAAAGAGAGTAGTTATCATTTTGATACTGGTTCTTTTAGTGGCGATAGCGAGTGCCTTATTCGTTAATAATTCTCTTCAAAACATAGTAGAAGAAATAAGTGAAGAGTCTGAATTTGATGAAGATTTAGTATTGCTGAAGGGATTAATGGCAGACATTTCAGATGCTGAAAGTAGTGTGAAATCCTTTGGACTAACTAAAGATGAAGCCTACCTAGATGATTACAATGAACATTTGGCAGCTGTTGATGAGAAAATTTTCAATTTAAAAGAAGGAGTGCAAGCTGGTACTGAGCTTGAAAACGGACTACCCCAAATCGACTCATTGGTGAGCCAGAAATTTGTGATTCTTGATGAACTCCTGGTAGTGCAATCTGAACGTTCTTCTGATCAGATATTAGATAAAGTTCTTGAGAAGGTAGAAGATATTAATGAATCAAATGACATTTCTGAAAATGCAGCTGAGTCCCCTGTCATTGAGGATGAGGAGAAAGACAAAAAGAAATTCTTTAATCGTCTTTTCGGGAATCGCAAGCAGAAAAAAGAAGATAGACAATTGGCTGAGGGTGATACTTTGAGCACAGAGGATGTCTCAGATGTGGTGAGTGAATCGTTCAATAAGATTGATCAAGAACTAGCAGCATTGAGATCAAAGGAATCTCAATATGAGATTGAATTAAAGTTAAAAGAATTGGAGTTGATTCAGGCAGATAAAGAAATCATGGACGAAATCTCGGCATTGGTTACTTCACTTGAACAAGCAGAAGAAAAGGAGTTAGAAAAGAAGGTGGTGTTTGCTGAAGAACAAAGAAGCGCTACAAGAACTCACATTATTTTATTCTGTCTATTGGCCTGCCTTTTATTGAGTCTTGCAGGTTATGCTGTTTACATATATGTTAGAAAAAACAATGCCTATCAAAAAGCCCTGAGAGCAGCAAAGAATGAAACCGATACTAAGAACATTGAAATCACCCAAAGTATTAATTACGCTAAACGCATTCAGTCTGCTATAATGCCTGATGATAAAAAAATCAGAGGCGCCTTTGCCAATTCTTTCGTGTTTTATCGTCCTAAAGATATTGTTGCAGGAGATTTTTATTGGATGGTTCAAATTGAAAAGTATACCTTCATTGCTGTTGCTGATTGCACTGGACATGGTGTTCCTGGAGCAATGGTGAGTGTAGCCTGTTCTTCAGCTTTGAACCGTTCTGTAAAAGAATTTGGTCTTAGGGAGCCAGCCAAAATATTAGACAAGTGTCGTGAAATTGTAATTGAGACATTTGAAGAAGGAAAAGAAACTGTTTATGACGGAATGGATATAGCGCTTTGTAGAATTGAAAACGGATCCTCGACTCTACAATATTCAGGAGCTCATAACTCGCTTTATTTGGTGAAGAATAAGGTTCTTCAAGAAATAAAAGCTGATAAACAACCGGTGGCCAGGTTTTTCAAAACTGAACCTTTTACCAATCATCAATTAGATTATGCTAAGGGTGATTCAATTTATCTTTTCTCTGATGGTTTCCCTGATCAGTTCGGTGGACCTAAAAAGAAGAAGTATATGTATAAGAAGTTCAAGGACCTTATTGAGAAAAACGCCGATAGATCTCCTCAAGATCAATTAGATATCATGGAATCTACCTTTAACAATTGGAAAGGTGACTTAGAGCAAATTGATGACGTTTGTGTTATAGGAATTAGACTCTAAAGTTATTTAGAGATTTCTTCTAAGAAACTTTCAGGAATCTCAATGTTTGCATCTTCGCAATACTCTTGAAATTCAGCCAGAGATTCAGCTACCTCATTCACATTATAATTGTTGTCGTGACGATCGTCAGAATAGAAGTAGAATTTCTTCTCGAAAAAGCAATATCCATCTTCATACCATTGGTTTGGTTGACCAATTGTGAAAGAAGGCAGCCTTGTGTAATCTACTTTTTGTTCAAGAGACATGGCCCTAAATTATAATTTAGAAAATTAAAAGTCAAGCATTTGGCCAAATTTTCTATTCGCAATCCATCCCTTGCAATGCTTCTTGAAGTTCTTCAACTGAATAGGTTCCCTTGTCAATTTCAATTGCAATTTCTTCGTCCATAATTTCCATTCTTCTAGTGACGTCATCTATTGCTGATTGATCTTGGCTTTCTACTGCTTCTGTCTGTTCTTTTCCAAAATCACATAAACAATTTGTTAATTCACCTAGGTCGTCTGTAGGGCAAGTGTCTTGACAACTAACGAGCAATGCTGATATGGTAAAAGATAAGAATATTTTTTTCATGCTACAAATTATTAAAAGCCGACTCAACATCCAAATATTTGAAGTCAAATCCGGATTCTGTAAGTCTCTCAGGAATCACATTTCTGCTTTTCATCACCATTTCAGTTTCAGTACCTATTATTTTTGCTCCAAATTCAAGAAGAGATCTTGACTGGGATAAACCGAATGATCTGCCATGTCTTTTTTGCAAGAGTTTCATGAATTCAGCATTTCTCACCGGATTGGGGGAGGTAACGTTAATTGGGCCAACAATCCCCTGTTGCTCAATAATGAAGTCGATTACTCTACAAAAGTCTTCAATGTGTATCCAGCTAATAAACTGTCTTCCGTTTCCTTGTCGTCCGCCGAGCCAAAACTTGACTAATCTGCTCATTAAAGGATATGCCCCTCCTGATTTGCCTAAGACAATTGAAGTTCTCGTAGCTACTCTTCTGGTGTGGTTCAAGTTGCATTTAAAAAATTCAGCTTCCCAAGCTTTGCAAACATTCATGCTGAAATCGTCTCCAATTATCCCTTCGTCTTCTGTCATCTGTTGGCTTTCAGAATGAACATAAGTTGATGCACTACTTGAATTGATCCAAATTTTTGGTGGATTTTCGGCTTGAGACAAAGCTTTGCATAATATAGCCGTGCTATCAACTCTTGACCTTAAAATTTCTTTCTTGGCCTTTTCAGTATAACGGCAATTCACTGATTTCCCTGTCATGTTAATGAGTACATCTGCCCATTCAATCTCAGCTATCCAGTCGCCAAGATGTTTAGCATCCCATTGAATTAACTTAAATTCAGATTGCTGTTTACCTCTGCCAAGAATCTTGACCTCATCTCCTTTTGCAGTGAAATATCTTGCCAATTCTTGGCCTAAAAATCCTGAACCGCCAGCTATTAATATATGTTGAGTACTTGCATCCATTTGTCTTCGTGTTCTGCAAAATCTTTGATTTGAATGTTTCTTTGTAAAATGAAACGTTCAAGATATTTGCGTAAATATAATTTATCTATCAGTTTGCCTAACCACCCTAAAGGAGTTTGAAATTCAAAAACATCTTTCATTATTGTTTTTCCGTTTTTAAGCCAGAAATAATGTTTGTGTCGTATCTTTTTGAATGGTCCTTTTAACATTTGATCCTCAAAGAAAAAAGGTCCTTCCATTTCTGTGATAACAGATGTCAAGTGTTGGGTAATTCCTATGTGCTTTGCTCGCCACGTAACTGTTTCATATTCATTTATAAGACCCGCCGTTCGACCGGCAACAGCCTCTTCATTTGTATGACTAGCGGTTAGCTTATGAAGGTCAATACTTCTTGCCAAATCAAAAACTCTATGAATTGGTGCATTGATTGATGTTTCTAATACAATTGTGCTCATGATCTTTTGTTTTAGAATGTAAATAAAAGGATAGTACCCAGAGCAATTAGTCGGTAAATAACCCAGCTAATTGTGATTGAAAAAGGTAGTCCCAAGTTTTTTGTTCTCTTGATATGCATGATGAACATGGCAAATACTACAATGCCAAAATAGAGCAGTAGTTGAAAAGGATTAAGTGCTCCCAATGCATTGAAAACAAAAAGTGGTAGCAGTAGCAATCCGCCTACAAATGAAACGGTTGACATATTTCCTAAATAGTCTAATCTTTTCTTTTTATTTATGAACTGAATTGCAATAAACTGCCAAGCAATTTGGCCAAATGCAACAATGAATTCTGTATACGGATTATAGAATTTTCCTTCACCGGCATCCAGAATATAAGTGAAGTAGTTCAAGATTAATCCTGTCACTAGCGCAATAAGAATTATGTAAGCTGATCTATAGCTTAATCGGTATGATGGAGAACAATCTCTTTCATCAGGATCAATATATCGTCCTGCCATCACTTGCCTGTTGTACGAAATGAATCGATAGGTTTTTTGAGCAATGAAGAACATAAACTTCAAGTTTAAAAACCACTTAAGAAATCTATTGTTGTGACTTAATATGTGTAAGAATGCTCTTACACCATAGTGCGTTTCACCAGTTTTTTCATTGAAAAAAGCCACTTCTGATTTTGCCTTCACCGGGTCAATTTTTTCGAATACCTCTTCATCTACCACTTGATAATAGGTGATGGTATCTGCGTCAATTAATCCTGTTTTTTCAAAACACTTACCATATATATGGCACATTGGACAATTCTTGTCGAGTAATAATTTGCTGCCTTTAATCATAATTCAGTTGTTTTAATTCCTTTTCTATTGATATAAATCCATCTTAATAATTGAGATCCCGCATATGTTAATAGTGATAGTACCACCGTTTGAGTCTCCATGTCATGAAAAATCACAAGCATGAGAAGGCTGATTAATCCGCTCTCAACAAGCAAAGTGTTTGTGAACCTTTCAAAGCTTGGTTGTTTACGCATGCTGATTAGTTCGATAGAGAGGTGGGCTATCATGATTGGAACCCAAATAACAGCAGTAATTATTACGACATATAATGGTCCGAACACTATATTGTCCATTGGTCCAGGATAAGAGTCTTCATTCGTGAAAACAAAGTATGCTCCCATTATTACTAAGGCTAGTAAAGAAGTGAGCGGAAGAAAGAGCAGGCTAAAGACTATTTTTTTCTTGCTTATATTTTTTGCTTTCAGATTCATTTTTCTGGACTTTCTTGATTTAACATTTCAACTGTTACATTCTTATATAATCTTCCTTTAGAGTTTAAATGTGACCATCTTATGAGTTGCGTGATAAGGACTGATAAGAGCATGAATAATGGCATTTCGTTATTGATAGGCATATTAAAAATATAGAAGAGGATGGTCATTGAGATGATGGCCTCCAAGACTAAAACGAAAAGAACCATTCCTTCATTTGATGATTTTCGAATAAGGGTCAGCTCTAGCAAAAGGCAAAGTGCAATGGCAGGGATGTAAAGAATTGCACCATAGGTCACGCTTCCAACCAAATAAAACAATGCTCCCATAAAGAAGTCACCTGCTGTAAAGTCACTTTGTACAGCCGCCATTATGGCCAAGAAGATTCCGAAAATAGGAATGGTCAAGAGAATGAAGCCTGTGCTGAGAAGGATGTTCTTTTTATTAATCTCGGTATATTCTATATTTTTTAACATGATTAAACTTTTAGAAATAATTGAAAGTTTGTATTAAATTTTTTTAGCTGACGGTCTTAATCATCTTTTTAAAGAAGAAATTGTCTTTTAATTTTAGCCATATCTCAGAAAGCTGATCTAGCTGCTTAATGAAGTCTTCTAGTTCTGACATTAGCGTCTGAAAATGTTCTACCTCTTCTTTATTACCTTGAATTTTATCTGATTTTAGTTTTTCTAATAAATCGAGAACTGGTTGTAATTCTCTCTTCTTTCTTTCTTGAACAATGTTCTGCGCCATGGCCATGATGTCATGATTCGCACTAAAAAATTCTTTTCTTTCGCCCAGCTTATTCTGTTTGGATACCAAGTTCCAATTAATGAGCTCTCTCATGTTTATGTTAACATTACCTCTCGAAATCTTTATCGACTCCATAACATCCTCTGTACTTAGAGCTTCGTTACTAGCTAAAAGTAATGCATGAATTTGCGCCATTGAACGCGGAATCCCCCAAGAACTCCCAATTGAGCCCCAGCTTTGTACAAATTCCATTTTCGCTTCTTGCAATTTCATATTTCAAATGTATAATTAATTTTAGAACTTTCAAAAATAATTGAAAGTTTATTTATTTAGCATGTAATTTACATTGATTACCTTTAGAGAAACTAAACTAATTCTATGAAAACAATTTTTACTTTATTTTTCGCATTTACTTTAGGGTTTGCTTTTGCTCAAACTACAGAGTATACAACAGGACAAACCTATGGTGATGCTTGGACAGGTTGGTCTACTCCGATTGAAACTGGTACAACCGCATCTAGCGTAAATGGTGTTGATGTCTACACATTTAGTGGATTGAACGGTAATGCATACACTGTAGAGACTTATCGTCAGTTCAATATTAACTCAAATGACCTTGATATTTTGTTGAATGCCACTGCTGCCAACGCTACAGTTTCAATTGAGTACAGCTCAGATAATGTTTCATATACTGAGATTGGAAATATTACTTTTGGAGCAGGGTTTGCAAGTCAAGCGCTTTTAATTCCAACATATGATCCTGTCGTTTCAAGCTTTTATTTAAAAATTAAAGCGACTGGTACTTTTGGTTCACCTTCATCTTTATGGTTTCAAAACTTAAAGATTGATGCGGTATTGAATACTGGCTCAACTGTGTCAATTTCACCAACTGCTGACCAGAACATATTAATAGGTGCAAACGGAACAGCCCTTACTGCCAACGAATCACCTTCAGCTGCTGATTCAAGAGAGTGGAAGTATAGCACAACTTCTGGTTCAGGATATGGATCTTTTTCTCCTGTTGAAACTGGAACTTCTTATACACCAAATTTTGCTTCTGCCGGAACATATTATGTGATTTGCGAAAGTACTTTTGGTGGAGATGTTGAAGCTTCAAATGAAGTTCAGATTAACGTAACAGCTCCTTCAGGAATAGTTGAATTTAATGATTCGTATAAATTCTTGAAGACTCAAGATAGAGTGGACATCATTACTGCCGATCAAAATTATACTGTTAGAGTTTATGGATTGTCAGGTCAACTAATTAGTACAGATAAAGGAATAACTACTTATGACTTTTCTTCTCTTCATAAGGGATTATATTTCTTGTCAGTAGAAACTGAACAAGGAATCAAACAAACAATCAAGTTTGTACACAGATAGGTTCTTAAGAAAACTGAATAACAAGGGTTCTCATTTATGAGAGCCCTTTTTTATTGCTTAACAATTCTATTTAAAGAGTACGGCGTCTTGATGAAATAGAGACCCGATTCGAAATCAGTTAAATCAACAATTGCCTGCTGACCATTGAATGTAATGCTCGGGCTAACTCTTTGTCCAAGCGCATTATAAATCTCTATCGTTTCTAAGGTCTCTGCGTCTCCTAATACAAAAACAGTGTTCTCGGTTGGATTAGGGTAGATAATTAAGTCATTACCATTAGACAACTCATAATTCACTGTTTTCACATTAGAGTAAGAGAAGTTGTCATCAAAGTCGATTTGCTTAAGTCTATAATAATTGATTCCGATAAATGGTTTTGGATCTACAGTTGAGTAGCTAATTGCAGTTGAAGAGTTCCCTGCACCATCTAATCTTTCGATTGGTTCCCAATTCATTCCGTCTTCACTCTTTTCAATATCAAAGTATTTGTTATCCGTTTCTGAAAGAGTAATCCAATCTAGGTCAACTTCATCCTTGTTCAGTGTAGCATTGAATTCTAATAATTCAATTGGTAAAGGATTGTTTCCTGTAATTGAAGCAAGCGTGAACGGGCTAAAGTTTGTTACTGCTGCTGCAGAAGTCACAGTTCCTGAGGCCGTTGTTCCGGTTGTACCAGATTGACCATGATCTTTCCATAAAGCTCCATCCCATCTTGCAACTACAAGTTCAGGCAGCTGATCAACTCCACAACTGATGATATTATCAAAACTAAGAGTTACGAATACATTATTAGTTGATGAGATTCGATCTAACAACCAGTATTCACAACTACTTATGTGGTGAATTGTTGGGTCCTTAGCAAAGTGATTGTAGGTCGGATGTGCATCTTCATTGTAATACTCAGCTCTGAATCTGGCAGACCCAGTAGTTGGGTTAGAAATAGAAATTGGTCGGTACAAGCTGCTATCACCAACAGGGAAAACAAAGGCGTCATTTCCGATTTTTTCAATTGGCCCATCAATGTGTGAGGCGTTCGAAACTGAAGACACTGTCGAATTATCTCTCATTGTTATAAGGTTCGCAGTTGTAGTATTAACAACACCTTGATCTAAATCTAGCTCAACAGTTATTTCAAGCGGCATGTTCATAGTGATTTCACCTGTCGGATTATTCACTTGTAAGTCTCTAGTTAGTGTAAGTGGTGAAGCTCCTAAATCATTCCATGATTGATCGGCAGATCCATCCATCAACACTCTTCCGTTTCCGGCAATTCCAAAATATAATTGAGTATTTGAGTTTACATTTATATCTCCAGCATAGGTGTCAGTATTGTTTCTACTAGGCTCAAGAGCTCCAGTGCTTGATTTGATCCAAGTCGCATCACCATTATAATCATCAGGTGTTCCGTTTGTTTGAGACATTCTTAATCTACCTGTTCCCGAATTCGTAATTGAGACATCATCATTAAATGTATTTCCACCAGGACTATCATCTGAGGAAGCCCCATTTTTTTCAATGTTTGTCACGCCTTCATAAGTAGAGCCATTGGTGTAATATCTCGGGGCAGTGAAGTCAGCTGCACCATTCCAAGTTGCGACTTGTTGAAATATTCTTGCTGTTCCCGTACAAACGATATTTTGAGGTGTTAATCCAACTTGAGTCCAGTTTCTGAATCTTAAGTCTCCTGCGACAAATCCACCACCTGCAACAGTAATTGTCTGTCCGTCAGCTAAAGTCCCAACACCTCCGTTTTGACCAAATCTAACACCATCACAACTGGCGTTCTCACTTGTGACAGTAATGTTCCCATTGTAGGTTCCAACCGCTACTGCCGAGTAATTCATGAAAATTTCAGAATTATTTGAAGATGCATTATTGGTAATGTCTAAATTTCCATTCCAAGTGACATTAGCTGAATTTCCAGCCCAAACTCTCGAAGTTGTGATAGCACCACTTTGAGCAATGGTAGCGTTCCCATCTACGGTGATAACCGAGTTGGCGCTATTTCCAATGTATACTTGACTAGTCGTTCCGCTTCCAGTGTTCGTAACATCTAGGTTGTCATTAAAATCGGCGTCACCATTATTACCTGCCACGATTTGAGATGTGGTAGATGTGCCTATATTGTCTAAGATAGCGGCACCATCAACAGTTATTTGAGAAGCCGTTCCTTCTGCAATTCTTATTTGACCAGTAATTGCACCTGATGGATTATTAGTAGCTGTCAAACTAGAACCAAAAGTGATATCTCCGCTATTTCCAACATAAGTAGTTCCTGTCGCGGTTGAAGTATGAGTGAAACTTGCTGTTCCTGTTACTGCCAAGTCTGATGCTGCTCCGTTAGCTATATAAGAGTTTAAACTAGTACCAGTATGGGTCCAAATTAAATTTCCCCCAATAGTATTTCCCAAAGCGTTATTAGCTATATACATGTTGTGAGTACTGTTATTGGTTGCTGTAAGGTCAAGGTCCCAAACATCAGGGAAACCATTTCCCATCATGAAATAACCACTTCCTGTGTTTACTAATTCACAGTTTCCGTTAAAAGTATTACCACCGGCAGATGCGTCGCTAGTTGCCCCTGTTTTTTCTAGGTATGAAGTACCTTGATAAAGAGTTCCTCTTGTCAAATGTCTTGGAGCTATGAAGGTTACATCACCTCCCCAGTCAGAGTCATAATTATAAATTCTAGCAGTCCCAGTACATGTTAAAGGATGAGCAGTTGGACCAACTTGAGTGAAATTTCTGAATTGTAAGTCTCCGGCTATGAAGCCGCCAACTCCGATTGTTATTGTTTTTGTAGCAGCCAGGGTTCCTGCTCCTGTTGCTCCTCCAAAGATTATTCCGTCAGATGTGGCATTCGTACATTGAACCGTAATGTTTTCATTGAATGTCCCTACACTATTAACATTATAACAAATGTACATTTGAGAATTTGTCGCGCCAGAATTATTTATCAAATTCATAGCACCATTTGTTGTTACATCTCCTTGGTTACCAAAGTACATTTGACTGTTGCTTGCGACAGCAGAACTGTTAGTATAATTGAATGTGTTACCGAGGATAACCGAAGAATTTGTTCCGTTGGCAACAAAGAACCTATTGGTTGTACCTGTTCCACTTGTTGTAATGTCAGTTGTGCCTGTGACTGTTAGGTCTCCATTAGCAGCCATGTAGCAATCAGATGTTGTTGAAGATCCTGAATTATTGAATATTAAATTTCCTGCAATTGAAACTTGCGAATCTGTTCCTTCACATAATCTAGAGTATGAAGCCCCTGCAGTAGAGCCGCTATGAGAAATTGAAACATCACCTCCAAATGTAATATCTCCCGCATTAGCAACATAAAGACTTGATCCTCCTGAATTAGAATTGGTGAAAGTTGCGTCTCCACCCACAGTTAGTGTTGCAGTAGCTGCATTAGATACAATGTCATTTCCTAAACAAACTCCAGTACGGTTCCAAGTTAAATTGCCAGTGATTGCATGGCCAGGGCCTGCATGGGCTACAATTACCCTTCCGGTTCCTGTATTATTAACTAATAGGTTATCGCCCCATGTGTCTAATGTTCCATTTCCGAATAAGAATTGATCAGCACCTGAATGTCTTAGTTCACAACTACCTGTAAATGTATTACCACCTAAAGATTGATCGGTTGTTGGACCCGACTTTTCAATGTATGACGTTAAGTTGAATGTTGTTCCTCTTAGCAGTTGTCTTGGAGCAATAAATGTGATATCTCCACCCCAATTTGAATCGTAATTATACATTCTTGCTGTACCCGTACAGGTTATTGATTGTGCAGTTGGGCCAATTTGAGTGAAGTTTCTGAATTCTAAGTCTCCTGAAACAAATCCGCCAACACCAATTGTAACCGTCTTAGTTGCAGCCAAAGTACCCGAGCCGTTAGCTTCACCAAATCTTATCCCATCACTATTAGCAGCTGTTGCTGTTAAGATGATGTTTTCATTGAATACACCAACACTATTTGCATTGTAATCTACGTAAATGTGGTTGTTGTTTGCAGCCGAATTATTATTCAAAGTTAGAGTTCCGTTGAACGTTACATCACCTTGATTCCCGATATAATCTCTACTGTCTGTTGCGCCTGCTGCATTTTCGTTCAATAAGAAATTTCCATTCACAATTGCACTTGATGCAGCAGCATTCGCCAAATAGAAGAAAGAGCTTGGGCCTGTGGAATTGTCAGTTATCGTCACATCATCATTCATGATGATATCTCCTGTATTTCCTAATAGCATTGAAGAGCTAGTTGCAGTTGAGGTTGTTGTTAAGGTAGTTGTCCCATCTATTTCTAAAGACGCACCAGTTAGTACACAAATATCCAATCTTGTTGATGCGTTTGACAGAGACCCAGTTAAATTTCCATTGACAAGATGCCCCAAGCCATTATAGGCCCAGTACATCTGAGCAGTACTTTGATTGTCTAAAGTTAAGTTCGCTAAACACGTATCTGCAGTTCCGTTTCCAAACATAATGTATTCAGTTCCTGTGTTTCTTAATATTATGTCTCCTGTGAATTTATTTCCACCAGTCGATTGATCATCAGCAAGACCTCCTGTTTTTTCTAAAAGTGCTGTTCCGTTATAAAGAGTTCCGTTTGAAACCATTCTTGGCGCATGAAAGTCAATATCTCCTCCCCAATCAGAATTAATATTAATGATTCTTGTAGTACCTGTACAGGTAAGTGTTTGTGCAGTTGGCCCCACCTGTGTGAAATTCGTAAATCTAGCTTCGCCCGAAACAAATCCACCAACTCCAACAGTAACAGTTTTGGTTGCAGCCAACGTTCCTGACCCTAATCCTTGTCCAAATCTAATTCCATCAGAATTAGCGGCAGTCACATTCATGATGATGTTTTCATTATAAGTACCTACCGAGTTAATACCTTGATTACACAAGATTTCACTGTTTGTTGCTCCAGAAGAGTTGTTAAGTGTAAGGTCTCCATTAACTGTTACATCTCCTTGGTTACCAAAATAAATTCTTTGAGTAGTTGCTCCTGTTCCAGAATTGTTAATTGTGGTTGCGTCTCCGAATGAAACTTCTGAATCAATTGTGCTGGCAAAGTAAGTGTTGTGAGTCGCTCCAGTTGGATTGGAGTTATAAGTCAATCCTCCGTTAAAACTAATGTCACCAGCATTACCCATATAAACTGTGGTTGTAGCAGCAGAACTTGTATTTGTGAAAGAAGCAGCACCTGTTACAGCTAAAGTAGAATTACCATTATTACATACAACAAATGTGTTTGAGGTTCCAGAGTGCGTCATGGTAAGGTCACCTCCAACGGTATTTCCTGCACTATTGACTCCAAGTTCGAATCTGTTAGATCCGGTATTGTTTATTACCAAATTTGCTTGAAAATCATCTGAAGTTCCATTTCCCATTCCAAATTGTGCTGCACTTGAGTTAACTAAAGTTGTGTTACCCGCAAAAGTGTTTCCTCCCGCCGAATTGTCATTATTAGCTCCTGTTTTCTCAATGAAGGCCGTACCACTGTAATTTGTTCCACGAGTGGTTATTCTTGGAGAGGTAAACGAGACATCACCACCCCAATTAGAATCATAAATAATCATGTTAGATGTTCCAGTAATTGTTAGTGTTTGTGCGGTGCCGCCAACTTGAGTGAAGTTTCTTAAATACATATCGCCACTAACATATCCTCCAACTCCAATTGTTATTGTCTTGGTCGCAGCAAGGGTTCCGGTACCTCCACTTTCTCCGAAAGTAACTCCATCACTATTAGCAACTGTAGACTGAACTGTAATGTTATCATTGAAATTTACAACTCCTGTAGCTGTTCTATGAAAGAAGATATCGCTATTAGTCGCAATGCAGTTATTTATTGCATCAACTGTTCCGTTAAAAGTGGCAGTACCTTGATCTCCAATCCAAAACCTATGGCCCGTTGCTCCAGTTCCACTATTTGTGAAGACAGAATTTCCTCCAATAGTAGCGCTAGATCCAACAGCATTTGCAACATAGAAGTTTGCATTAGCTGCTGAGCTATTATTGGTTATGCTCAGATTTCCAGTCAATGTCATAGATCCTGAATTCACTACATAAACTGTATGATCCGCAGTACCGTCATCTGTGACAGTAAGATTTCCTCCAATAGCTAAGGTTGAACCAGCAAGCCTTGCGATTCTGAACCCTAAAGCTGATCCAGTGTTATCTGCAGTTATGTTTCCGGTTACATTGTTTCCGATACCATTATCGGAAAAGTAAATAATGTTCGAACCTGAATTGTTGAGGTCAACATTCGCACCAAATGTATCTGGGTTCGTACCAGCTAAAAGTAAGTGGCCTGAGCCCGAATTATTGAATATAGCATCCAAAGAAAAAGAGTTCCCCCCTGGCGAAGAATCATTTGTAGCTCCAGTCTTAGAAAGGGTCGCAGTTCCGTTATATATAGATCCAGAGGTATAAATTCTACTAGAAGAGAAATTCACATTTCCATTCCAAGTATTGTTAACCATGTAAAGATAAGCTGTGCCTGTAAATGTCAAACTTTGAGCAGTCGCTCCAACTTGAGTTGTTCTTTGAATTCGAATTTCACCAGCAGTACAACCTCCTCCAAATGTTCCAAAAGTTTGACCGACAGCTAAAGTGGCCGTAGCTGTAACAGCTTGACAAAACCTAATTCCTGCACTCGTGCCCGTTGACTCGAAATTCACATCTCCATTGAATTGGTTTCCGGCACTGTTGTGCGCAATGTAAATGATACTCGAGCCAGTGTTTGAGATATTCAGAGTTCCGTTAAAAATATCAGGAGTAGTGTTTGCAGTCATTAAATAATTTACTGCGGAGCAAGAAATATTTGTAGTTCCGTTAAACGTGTTTCCTCCAGTACCTGCATCATTTCCGGCGCCTGTTTTTAGACCTGTGAAGGTATTATTGAAAGTAGAACCATTCAAATAAAGTCGGCCAGAAGTACAGTTCACCACTGCACCAAATGTTGACCCATTGAAATTGGTGGTTAAAGTTGTGTTAATTGTGAGGGCAGTTGTGCCAGCACCATCATTTATCGTTCCTGTCGAAAAAAGATTCGTACCCGTTGAAGTAATTCCGTTTCCGTTAAGATCAATAATCCCAGTATATCCATTGACAGTCATACCGCCAACAGTCGCGACAACATCAACATTACAATTTCCTAGACCATTGTTATTGAATATTGCCACATCAGCAGCTGCTGGAACGGATGCTCCCCCAGCTCCTCCAGAGGTAGTAGACCAATTTGCTGTATTGTTCCAATTCGCGGCAGCAGCAGCTATCCAATATCTATTGGCTGCAAATAGGGTCGGCATTAGAATCAAGCTCAGAAGAGTTAGTGCGAGTTTCATAGTGATTTAATATCAAGGTAGTTTCTAAAAGTAATAATACTGACATAAAAAATCAATTGAAACTGACAGTAATCGTCACATAATGATATATTAACGACAGAGTATGGAGTATAATCGTTGAATGGAGCCCAGGATTTGGGGCGAAGTGCTTAACAGCTTGGTTTTGAAGGTTTTCAAATTTTAACCAACTTTCCGTGAAACGTTAGATATTAAAGGGATAAAACCTGCCCTTTCTCAGCAATGTTGAAATCTTTGATTTTTTCCGTTATCGTCTTTGCTTGAGAATCAGATTTTAAAATGGGATTCGTATGATTGAAATGAATGAAATGTATCTTATTTCTTTCCATAATTGGCTGCTCTTTGAATATATGTGTTGTCTCGATCAATAATGGGTGAGGAACCTCACTCATATCTCGATTTGGAAGTTCTCCCATGTCATAAAATGTGGCGTCTAAAAACGCATAATCTACCTTTGAGACTTCTTCAATAATGTCTTTTTCCCATTTTTCCCATTTGTCAATATCTGGGATGAATAATGCAGATTTATTTGGTCCAATAATTTTGAATCCAACAGTCTCTGAATACTCATCACGGTGGGGTACAGTGAAGGGGGTGATACTTAAGTTTGATGTCAATTCTACAGTTTGTTCGTTCTTTATATCTTGAATGCGTATGTTATTTTCACTCACTAGCTGATCCCAAGGGCCATTAGTTGAAAGGAAATTTTTCATTCGTGGCATAGCATACACAGGAACTTGATCGGCGTTGATTGATTCTTTGCCGAACTCCATAAGACCTGTGTAATGTCCGATATGAGCGTGGGTTAGCAAGACTCCATGAGGTATATCTGAGTCACTAAAGTCTTCAAATTCACTCAAGAATGCCAACTGTTCAGACATGTCAGGAGAGGCTTCAATGATATATTTTTTTTCGTTTTGTGGATCAATTATTCCCAATGACACAACAAGTCTTGATTTGTCATTTGAGTCATGGAGGTGCTGACAGCACTCTTTGTGGCAATTAATTTGAGGCGAACCTGCGTCTTGAATTGTGCCGAGAATTACGATTGAAGGAGAGTCGACAATTGCTGGAGAATCAGATTCTGACTCAAATAATTCTTGTGACTCAACCTCGGGGCAAGGTTCACAATTCACCTCTTCTTGGCAAGCCAATAATAAGAACACGAATATGCATAACACGTAGGGTTTGAGAGTCATGTCGTCAGTTGTATAAAAAAGGCTCTGCAAACATGCAGAGCCTTTAAATTGTTTGTTTTATTCTGAAGGTGAATCATCACCTGAATCGGTATCGATAACTTCTGCTGAAGAATCATCCACCTTTTTCTTTTTCAAATAATCTGGCAATTCCAATCCTGCCATATCAAACATTTCGTTTAATGGTGGAACTGAGCCATAAAGTCCGCTTAAGAAGCCAGCTGTAGATGTTTTACCATCTGCACCTCCTTTGCCACTATCCCAAACGGTAACCTTATCGATTTTGATATTCTGAATTGCTTCAGATTGCATTTTAACAAGGTCTTCGATTTTATCAGCAATTATAAGCATGGCTGCATCTTTACTGTTGTCTCCAGCTGCTTTAACAATTTGATCAAAACCTTGTGCTTGCTTGGTAAGAATTTCAAAAATACCTTTCGCTTCGGCTTCCTTTTTAGCAAAGATTGCATCTGCATCACCACGTGCGATTCTTCTAATTGTTTCTGCTTTCGCTTCAGCATCAATTTCGATTTTCGTTTTAGCAATTTGAGCAGGCACTACAATATTTGCATACTGAGTCGCTTGATCTCTTTCTGCTCTGGCTTGTTCGGCTAATTGCTCTGCGTGATAAGATTCCTCTAATGCTTTCGCAGATTGTACTTTCTCAGAAGCGATTGCGGTCTTTTCAGCCTCTGCCTCTCTTTGTCTTCTTAGTGAATCAGATTCAGCAACAGCAATTTGTGAAGTATTCTCTCCTTCAATTGCTCTTGCATTTGCTGCTGCCGTGGCAACACGTTCTGCTTTTGCTGCTTCAGCCTCACCAATTTTTGCTTTCGCTTGTGCGTTGGCAACCTGAACTCTTTCATCTTGAAAGGCATTAGCTTCACCAATAGATCCATCTCTGTTTTTCTCGGCTACCGATTTACGCGCATCATTAATTGCGTGTGCAGCAGCTTCTTTACCAAGAGCCTCAATATATCCAGACTCATCCATGATATCGGTAACGTTAACGTTAATCAACTTAAGTCCGATTTTTTTCAATTCGGCCTCAACGTTATGCGATACATTTGATAAGAAACTGTCTCTATTATTGTTGATTTCTTCAATATCCATTGTTGCGATAACTAAACGCAATTGCCCAAACAAGATGTCGGTAGCAATAGCCTTAATCTGATCTTTATTCAAACCTAAAAGTCTCTCAGCTGCATTTGCCATTACTGAAGGTTCGGTAGAAATTGCTACCGTAAATCTAGAAGGAACATCAACACGGATGTTTTGTTTTGAAAGTGCGTTTTTAAGCTCCACTTCAATTGAAATAGGCGTTAAATCCATGAATTCATAATCTTGGATGATTGGCCAAATGAAAGAAGCACCACCATGAACACATTTCGCAGTTCTGCCACCGTCTCCGCCACCAGAAACTTTACCATAAACTACGAGTATTCTATCAGAAGGACACCTTTTGTATCTTCTGAACATGGCATAAACAAACAGCACAAATACTAAGACGGCTGCTGTTACGCCGATTAAATAGAATGACACTCCGCCAATTCCTCCTTGTTGTAATAAAATTTGATTCATAATCTTTTTTTACTTTTTAAATTTTTTGACTAATAATAATTCACCACTAATAATTTCAGACACCTGAACAACATTTCCCTGTGTAAGATCTTCTTCATCATCTGTTAAAGCCTCTAGTTCTCTGAGAGAACCCTGTACCTTAATCTGAATTTTTCCAATTGTACTTCTACTTTTTCCAACTGTAATATAGACCTCACCAATTTGCCCAATGGCATTCTTAATGATTAAGGTGCCACTTTCAGCTTGTCTGGCCATGAAGGCAAACAACCAAGCCATGGCAAACATCATGACTAATCCAGAAATGATCGAAATCGTAATCGTTAAAGTATTTGAATTGCCGCTATTAATTGAACCTATTCCGGCCCAAGCGAAAACTGTGAAAAATCCTGTAACATTTTTAACTGTTAAGAATTGAAACCCAATTCCACCATCTGCATCAATATCAGTGTCTACTCCGTCCATGTCGGCATCAACTCCGCCAATGATTGTTCCTAGAAAAAGAACAACAAATATGATACTCGCAATTAAAGCTATAGTCCAATAGACATGCTCAAGTTGGGTCATTGCCCCCCACCACTCTTCCATAAATTTTAGGTTTTAAGTTATTAAATAAATAAACTCAGCTTAAAAATAGTGTTTTTATTCAATCATGGTACCCTATTTGATAAATCTAACTATTTGTGCTAATTGCTAATAATATTAGTAAAAATATTAATACAAGTCAAGAGAAATCGTGAAAATCGTATCAAAATTGACCAAAAGGGCCTATTCTTAGTACTTTTGGGCCTTGATGGATTTAATGCTCTTCTATATTTTCTTGCCTATTATTGCGGTCTTATATGCTGCAGTGGGTCATGGAGGGGCTTCCGGCTATTTGGCTTTAATGTCCCTGTTTGCAATTGCCCCAGAAGAAATGAGGCCGACAGCCTTAGTCTTGAATTTGTTTGTGGCCGGAATTGCATTTGTCTATTTTGCGAAGCTGGGTCATTTTAAGTTCAAAACATTTATCGTATTCGCTCTTGCTTCTATTCCTATGGCATTTTTTGGCGGAACATTTGAAATAGATGCCTCAATTTATAAGCTAATTTTAGGAATTTTCTTAGTTCTTTCAGTTGCTAAAATGAGTGGTTTACTTGACTTTGTTTTGAAGAAAGAAGATTACGATTCTCCTTCTAAATCGGCAAGTTTTCCCATTGGCTTAGTCTTTGGTGCGGTCATTGGTTTCTTTTCGGGATTGATTGGTATAGGAGGAGGTATTATTTTGAGTCCGGCCATTTTATTGTTGCGTTGGGGAACCTCAAAAGAGGCTGCAGCAGTTTCGGCCTTATTCATCTGGGTGAATTCTATTGCGGGACTTCTAGGTCAATATTCTGAAGATAATTTAAGTTTACATCCGCAAAGTTGGTTGATGATTTTGCTAGTAGTTCTTGGAGGTTTGGCTGGTGGATTTATAGGCTCTAAAAAATTGAATAATAAAAATCTGAGATACTTATTGAGTTTTATGCTCCTTGCTGCTGCATTAAAACTTATATTCGGTTTATGAAAGTGAATATCTTGTATTTTGCTCAGCTCGCCGAAAAGCTTGGCTTCAATTCTGAAGAATTTGAGATACCTGAGAATATGGGGTCAGAAGCCTTAATAGAAAAATTGAAGGTAAAATATCCAGAGTTGAATGATTTGACTTTTGCAGTTTCAGTTAATCAATCTCTTGTTCAAAAAGATACGATATTGGAAGAAGGATTTGAGATTGCATTATTACCTCCGTTCGCAGGAGGATAATCTAGTGTTTAGCTCCTTTTAGTATACCGAAAACATGCATTACAAAAGGAAAAACGGCATCCATACTTTCTTTCGCTCCATTAGTAGACCCTGGTAAGCACATTACCAAAGAGTCATTTTTAACACCAACTAAACTTCTCGAGAGCATTGCGTACGGCATTCTTTCTTGACCGTATTTTCTGATCGCCTCTTCAATACCAGGAATTCTTCTGTCAATCAATGATTCAATTGAATCAGGAGTGATATCTCTTGCCGATAAACCTGTTCCACCAGTATAAATGATGAGCTTAGTTTTGCTCTCGATTGCAGCATTGAATTCATTTTGAATATTTTCTTTCTCATCAGGAATTACTTTGTAATCTGCAATTGAGACATTGAATTTTTCGAGTTTTTCGATAATTGCTTTACCTGCCTTATCTTCTTTTTGACCAGCCGAAATGGTATCTGAACAAACGATAACAGCAGCTGAAATGTCTGCTCGATCTAAAAACTTATCCTTGTAATCAGACTTTCCACCTTTTTTTGAGATCAATTTAATATTGTTTATTTCAATCCCCTTGTCAATGGGTTTGAGCATATCGTACATATTCAATGCAATAACACTTGCTCCGTGCATGGCTTCAACTTCTACACCTGTCTTATAAATAGTCTTCACCTCAATAGAAATCTTGATGTCAAGCCCAACAATTTCATAATGCACTTTAGTAGATTCAATTGGAATAGGATGACAGTCTGGCAATAGATTTGGAGTTTGTTTTACCCCTAGTAAGCCCGCCGCTTTTGACATTTCAAAAACATCACCTTTTGGCACAGTTTTGTTATTGATGGCGTCAATCGTTTGTTGTTTGCTCACTGTTACCGTGGCTTCAGCAGTTGCGATTCTGAGCGTATTTGTTTTTGCAGTTATATCTACCATCTTATTTGTTTACTTTCCATTGATGACTATCGTCTTCGAACAATTCTTTACCAAAAACGGCTGCTTTCTCTTTAATTTCTTCAACTAAATAACGGCAGGCATCCATGGCTTCTTTTCTATGTGCCGAACTCGTAAATACGAACAAACAAATTTCTCCAGACTTAACAATTCCTTTGCTGTGATAAATATGCATACATGTAAGGTCGAACTTGTCAAAAGCAGATTCTCTGATTTCATGAAATGTTTTGAGTGCCATATCCTCATATGATGAATAGTCAATGGCTTGAACAGTTTTGCCATCAATTTCGTCAGCCCTCACTTGACCTAAAAAAATGTCATGTGCACCAATGTTGGTTTTGACTTGATTATGTGCAATAGATGTTGCAATTTTTTCAGGACTGATAGCTCCTTCAACAAATACATTTTTATACGTCATTTGAAATTGTTTTGAGTTGTAAAGATAAGAATGGTCTTTATTAAAGGATTAAACATTCAACTAAATCATTCTCATCATATGAACTTACCGAATCGGGAACATAGATGAGGCAATCTGCCATAGAAAATGAGCTCAACATGGCTGAACTCTGGGCGTTTAGTACTTCTACTTTATTTGCTGTGATTTTACCTTTTAAGAATTCAGATCTTTGGGCTTTTCTTGAATATTTACTTGCAAAAGGAAGTTGGATTCTAGTACATCCTTTAAACTCTTCGGATTGAAATTTTTGTAATGAAGGATATATGTAAACATAAAATGAAGTCAATGCTGCAGCAGGATTCCCTGGTAATGCAAAGAAGATCGTTTTTCCTTTTTTTCCAAAGAAAAGTGGTTTTCCCGGCTTCTGTTTGACCTTGTAAAAAATCTGTTCTACTTTGAGTTCATTTAAAGCCTTGCCTACAAAGTCATAATCTCCTACAGAGATTCCACCTGATAGAATTACAAAGTCATTGTTCGTCATGACTCCTTTAATTGAGCTAACAGTTTCATCATAATCATCTGGGATTTTCAGATGAGTGATTTCAAATACACCTTTTGATTCAAAGGCAGCTTGCAGCATTAAAGAATTACTTTCATAAACCTGACCATGCTTTAATGCTATACCTGGTTTTACTAATTCATCACCAGTTGTTAGGATAGCAATTTTTGGTTTCGCATTCACTTGTAATTCTGTAATTCCAAGAGTAGCAATATATCCCAAAGTAGCTGCATCAATATATTTTCCTCTTGAAAGAGCCAATTCGCCTTTCTTAATTTGCTCAGCTTGAGGTCTAATATTTGAATTTACTTTAATCTCTGCTGTGAACCTGATCACTTCATCTACTGAAATAACGTCTTCTTGTCTAATTACAGTATTTGCTGAAGCAGGAACTGCTGCGCCCGTGAATATTCTAACAGCTTCTCCTTTTTGTAGTTCAAAATTTTGATCAGAACCAGCTGCTACTTCGCCAATTAGCTTGTAGTCGCTAATAGAGTCATCATAATTTACTGCGTATCCATCCATTGCTGATTGCGGAAATGGGGGCATATCAATTGGGGAAAAAATATCTTCGGCTAATGTGTGTCCTAAGGCGTTTGAGAGTTCCTTTGTCTCAGTGTTTCCTTTTAAAATGTTGGATTCAACCAAACTTAATGCCTCTTCAACAGATATCATATTCAAATTTACAAAAGCATATCATTAATTGAATCTAAGATTGATTTATATTTGAATCATGAGTAGCAAATTTTTCATTGATCCAGACATAACGAAAGCTGAAACCTTACCAGCAGATTTTTATAGAGATGAAGCTATTTTTAATAAAGTAAAAGAGACGGTTTTTTTGAAATCTTGGCAGTTTGTAGGAGATGATTCATTATTGCCATTTGAGAAGTATGCCCATCCTTTTTCATATTTAGAGCACTTCATAAACGAACCATTGGCTCTAGTCAAACAGGCCGACGGTGAGGTTAAATGCATGTCAAATGTTTGCACACATAGAGGTAATATTGTTGTGCAGCAATCTGGTAAACAAAGAGGTTTGAATTGTATGTATCACGGCAGAAAATTTTCGCTCTCAGGAGATTTTGAGCACATGCCTGAATTTAAGGAAGCTGAAAATTTCCCAAGATCTTGTGAAGGATTGCAAAACTTCCCTGTTGAAAAATGGGGCAAGTTCATTTTCACTGCATTGAATCCGTCCTTTGAATTTTCAGACATTATCAAGAAGATGGAAGAACGAATTGGTTTTCTCCCTTTAGAACATTTCAAATTAGATTCTTCTTTGTCAAGAGACTATTTGGTTAATGCCAATTGGGCACTTTATTGTGATAATTATTTAGAAGGCTTTCATATTCCGTTTGTTCATCCAGACTTGAATGCGACACTTGATTATGGAGAATATAAAACAGAACTATATGACCACATGTCTCTTCAAATTGGGTATGCTGATGATGGAGTTGATTGTTTTGATTTACCAGAAGGACACCCGGATGAAGGGAAAAAAGTTGCCGCTTACTATTATTGGGTTTACCCGAATATGATGTTCAACTTTTACCCTTGGGGGTTATCTATTAATTTGGTTCAACCAATAGGAATCAATAGAACAAAAGTGAAGTTCATCTCATATGTTTATGATCATGAAAAACTAGAAGTTGGGGCAGGGGCCTTGCTTGACAAAGTAGAGCGTGAGGATGAATTTGTTGTTGAAGGTGTACAAAAAGGGATTTCTTCACGTTATTATCAGAGAGGAAGGTTTTCGCCATCACGTGAACAAGGTGTGCATCACTTTCAAAGAATGCTTTCTGAAGCTATTAATTCTTAAATTTATTGAATATGAAGATTCTACTTTTCAGTTTTATAGCATGTAGTCTTTTAGTTACTTCTTGTAAGAACAAGGGATGTACTGATCAAACCGCATCTAATTATGATGAGAATGCTAAAAAAGATGATGGAAGTTGCGAGTTTTTGGATGATTCGGTTATTGTTGACCCCCCAATAACACCACAAACAGAAGTGATGGGATACAATATTATGGGGCAATTACCGGGTATTTGGAACGGACCAGTTACGAGTTCAACTCCCTTGGGAGGATATCCTGAATGGATAGTAGATTTCAGACCAATTGCGCCAGCACAAATTTCAGCTAAGAATGAGTTAGATTCTGTTAATGATATTTTCATGAGTTTTTTTGTTGCCAAGATTGGTTCAGAGTATAAAACGGTGATGAGAAATGGTGGAGGATTTGCTGGAGATGTTCGTACATCTTATATGGTAATTGACAGTGTTGTTGAGAATTCATCTTTCAATTATTATAGATTCTCTGATCCTGCTGGTGGCGAAACAAGAGTTCACACTGAAGTAACATTTAAAGATGACAGTTTAATCATGCACTCTTTTACAAATGATTATAACACTTTAAGCACTCCAGTTTCACATATGAAATGGACTGCTGATTTGAGAGATTTGACTTCTGCACAAGATGCCATTGCAAATTTCAATTATCCACAGAAACAGCAAGTAATAGATTTTACGACAACTTTTGATGGGCAAAATGAAGCCGTTTACTATGGTAATGTTGGTGACCCTTATCCTGAAAGTGATCAGCCATATGTGGGCAGTTGTGATTTGACAATTAATATTACGAATCCTGCAACAGTAAGTGGATCCAAAAAAGTATTAGTCATTATTACCACTCAGCCACTTTTTAGTGGAATGGCGTTTCAAGCAGCAAACCTTGATTTCAGATCTCGCTATGTTTTCGTGAACGCACAATCAAGCTGTGGCTACTTTTTTAATTACATGCATCCTGGAGATTATTATGTAAACTGCATTTATGATGAAAATGGAGATTTCGGATTTACATCAGGAGATTATATGAACAGTTCTTTCGATTCTCCTTTAACTGTTACGGCAGAAACCACCGGGGCTAAAGCCGTGACCATTGACTTTCTAATTCCCTAATTAGATTTTTGAAAAACTATTGTTGTCATTGTCCTCAAGTCTTCAACTTTGAGTGATTTTACGGGCTCAATGAGCTGTAAAGAATGATATGAAGCAAGATCATCTATTTGCTTGCGATTCGCAACATATCGGTCAGAGAGATCGGGTAACCTACATCTTCCATTTTCTTCGATTTGAAGTTTGTTTTCTAAGCCAATGTTGGTCGTCATTCTTATAAATAGAATTCCGTTATGGGATAAACTCTCCACTAAGGCTTCAAACATTTGATGGAAATGAGTGTGATCATTTGCAAAGTGAAGAACAGCATTACAAATTATAAAATCAAAGGTTTCGTTTTGAAAAGGCTTGTCCTCAATACTACCCTTCTTAAAATTCAGTTCAGGGAATTGTTTTTTTAAGTCAGAAATTCTAGAGTCATCAGGGTCAAAGGCAGACACATTGTAAGCTTGATTTAAAAGCCAAAAGATGTTTCTTCCGCCGCCACATCCGGCATCTAGTATTTTACTGTTCTTGGAAATTCTATCTTTCAAAAACTGATCTAACAAGTAGATATCAATACCTTTTATTTCGTCTAATTTTTTCATTACGCAAATTCCCAAGCTGTTCTATAACTTCCCTCTTTCTCAACGAAATCTAGAAAGTGATTGTAAAATTTATCTTGACCCAAAGTGGCAGAGTCACCAATGACTACCAATTTCTTTTTGGCCCTCGTCATTGCAACATTCATTCTTCTGTAATCTTTCAAAAATCCAATATCACCTTTCTCATTTGAACGAACAAGTGAAATTATGATCACTTCTCTTTCTTGACCTTGAAAGCTGTCAACAGTGTTGCAATCGGCATTGGCAATTTTAGACTCGATTTCGTAAAGTTGTCCTCTATAGGGAGTTATAATTCCCACCTTTTGATTAGGATACTCATTAAAGACGCTTATTACAACATCTACTTCTCCTGGGTTTGAAATTCCCCCTCCGTTTTCTTCTTTAACCTCCTCATGTCCGCATCCTGCCGTATCAATAAACTCCACTGGTTCATAGATGTTGTTCTCGATTTTTTGATCTGCAACAGAGTCATCAGCAATAAGTTGATTGTCATAGAACACTGAATTTGAAAAGGCCATGATTTTCTCATTCATTCGATATTGAACGTTAAGAAGTGCACGTTCTTTATTGTTTTCTGCAGCTCGTTCAAGAATAGATTTGGATAATCCCATTTTTTCAGCTTCTCGAGATTTGACTGTCGGTGGCAATTGAAGGTCGTCTCCTGCTAACACCATTTTTGATCCCAAATGAGAAACACTCCAAATGGCCGGTTCAATTGCTTGTCCAGCTTCATCTATTATGATGTAGTCATATACTTCTTTAGGTAAGTTGAATTGTTGAATTGAGAAAAATGTTCCGCAAATTACTTGAGCGCTTTCAAGTACATTTTTCGAAATGTCATTTTGAATGTTTCGAATATCCTTTCGAATTGCTTTCAATTCGGCCTTAAGTTGTTTTCGTTCTTGATATTCTTCTTTGCCAAAATTCCTTTTGTATTTAAAGGCCTTTTTTCTAATGTCGTCTGATTGGTTTTTTAGTTGCTGAAGAAGCTTGTAAGAACGATCTTTTCTTATTTTACTTTGAAGATAAGCAGGTTTAACAGCCTCATCAATCTTATTCTCATTCCCGATTCTGACAACATTTAGTTTGTCTTGAAGAAGCTTAATCGAGATGTTGTCAACTGCTGCATTTGAAGGGGCGCAAACTAGAACTGTTTTCTCATTTTGAGACAGTTTTTTTATTGCCGCCACCAAAGTTGTTGTCTTTCCTGTTCCGGGAGGTCCATGGATTATGCTCACTTCTCTATCAGATAAAATCTCATTCACGGCTCTGTTTTGTGAGTCGTTTAGGCCATCAGATTGAAAATCATTTCCGATTTTTAATTCCTGATGTCTTTCGTAAAAACGAATAGGTAAGCTATCTTTTTCAGAGCCTAATATCTTTAGAAGGCTCTTCTCTAAAGCTTCATAAGTTTTAGTATCCACCAAAGCATTTAAACCTACTTTCCCTTTTTTTATCCAATCTTCAACCTCTTCATCTGAACATTTAATAATCATCTGGTTCTCTTTGAAGTAGGTAATTTGGCCTTGAGCACATTCTTTGTCTGAATTAAAGATCTCTACCGTTTTTCCGCTTTTAAAACTACTGCCTTCTTGTTTGGGATTAGTTTTAATCTCAAGAAGTTGATCACCAAAGTCATTGTATTTTAATCCTACAAATTCAATTGGATAAAGCGTAATGCCTTCTTCAATTCTCTGTGAATAGTCTGAATTCTCTGTGAATAATTTATAGTGGTCAAGATCTTCTTGTTTCTCAACTTTAATAGCAGAAAGTAGATTTTGAAAATGATCTTTAGTGGATGGTTGCATGAATGACTAAAGTACGAAAGAAGTGACAAATAATTAGCTTTAAAGATTCTGGCAGACCATTTGTTATGGAATGGACATTAGAAATTTTATCTTCGCAATAGAACTTTAGATTATGAAAAGAATATTCTTGACTTTTAGTTTACTAATCATGGCCACTTTGTCAATGGCTCAAAATGTAACTGGCAATTGGCAGGGAGTATTGACTCATCCTAATGATACGGCAGGTTTTTCTGACAATTATCCGTTCTGGTTGAATATTGAGCAAGAAGGCGATACGATTACTGGCTTATCAAGAATTGAGCTCGGTAATACGAAGGATTTTAGCGTCATGCATTTTAAAGGGACATTCAAAAACAAACATTTAGATATTGTTGAAAATGCTTGGGAAGAGTCTCATATGGGAGATGGGGTTTTTATCAATTGGTGTTTAAAGAGAATGAGTTTCATTTATCATTGGGAAGATTCAACTGAAACTATGAGAGGCGTTTGGTCTTCATCTAAAGATTGTGGTCCTGGAGAAATCTTTTTACACAGATCGGTAAAAGAGTTTAACAAGAGAACCTCACAAAGTCATGACTATATTTCATTTAAAGAATTTAGACAAAAGTTGCGTCAAGAAGAATCGGTATTGAATATGAAGGTGGTATTACCTCAGGTTACTTTTGATGCCGATCAAACAAGATTATTGACAGAATCTAGACCAATCTTAAAAGAGTTGAAAGATGTTTTAGTTGAAAATCCAAAAGTGAAAATCAACATCTTAGGTCATACTGGTAACATTGGGCATGATCAGTATAATTTAACCTTGTCTTTAGAAAGAGCTTTAGTGGTTAAAGATTATTTAGAAAAACTAGGTATTTCGGAGTCAAGACTTCATCATCACGGATTTGGTGAGTCAAGACCTATCGCAACCAACTCTACTGATGAAGGTAGAAGAAAGAATAGAAGAATTGAATTTGAGATTTTTTCAGAGTAATTCACAATCATTGTTGAAAAAATCAAAAATCTCCAATTAATTGAACTATTAGAAATTATTATATTCATCATGTTATTCAAAGTGGATGACGTTAATTAACCAAAAATTAGAACTATGAAAAAGTTATTATTCATGATGTTCCTTTTAGGAGGAGTAGCTGTAGGCTTTTCTAGCTGTGGTGAAGAAGGTGGTGATGATGCTGCTGAAGAAACTACTGAAGAAGCTGCTGACGAAGGTCACGACGAAGGAGGACACTAGTCTACTTCAAACAAAAAAATTAATCCTGACAAGCTACGGCTTAGTCAGGATTTTTTATTTCAATATCTTTTTGCACTTTTCTTCATTCAACCATTGAGACCATTTCTTGTCAAAACCATGAACTGCTTTTGTCGGTTGGCCTTTGCCATTTTCTAATGGATATCCAGAGTTGGCCCAGTTAAAAATCCCGCCATATAAATTATAGACTTTATCATATCCATCTGCTTTCAATTTCTCACCAATTTTTTCAGATCGATAACCAATTGAGCAATAGACATAAATTTTGCTGTCTTTATCAATGTCTTTAACCCTATCTAAGTCGAAGTCATCATAACCAATGAATTTTGCGCCTTTTATATGGCTCACTTCATATTCTTTTTTCTCCCTAGCGTCCAAAATAACAATACCAGCGTTTTTACTCATTTCAAATTTGAGTTGAGTCGGTTTCGCTAGCGTTACTGTGCCTTCAATATAGCCTTTGCACATATTGTCAAAACCATCTGGATTTTGCCCAAATCCCATCAAGACAAAAGAGAAAAAAAGTATAAATAAAGACGATTTCATAGTTCTTAAAATTACCAAAACAGTGCCACAATTCCAAGATTGAATGAATTATGTGACCTTTGCTACACCAATTAGTCGTTTTGGATTATATTTTTGTACAGTTGAAGAAATACATTCCCATATTAGAATGGCTTCCAAATTATAAAGCCAGTACCTTTAAAAAAGATTTGCCTGCGGGCTTGACAATCGGAATCATTATGATTCCGCAAGGCTTGGCATATGCTATGATTGCTGGTTTAGAACCAATTTATGGGTTATATGCAGCTTTACTGCCTCAATTTATCTATGCAATTCTAGGAACTTCAAGACAATTATCTGTCGGACCAGTAGCTATGGATTCTCTTTTGGTGGCATTTGGAATAGGGGCAATGAGCTTAGCTGATCCGAAAGATTATTTGTCTGTTGCGATATTTTTGGCCCTCTTTATGGGTTGTGTTCAGCTTCTCTTGGGGGTGCTACGGATGGGATTTTTGGTCAATTTCCTCTCAAAACCGATCATCTCAGGATTCACATCAGCAGCAGCACTGATTATAGGCTTTTCTCAATTAAAGTATCTGACCGGAGCAGAAATTGAAAGAAGTAATGTTTTTCACAACATCATTCAAAACACTCTTGACAAGATTAACGAAACCAATATGATCTCTTTATGGATTGGATTGGCTGGGATTGCAATTATTTATGGATTGAAGAAATGGAAAAAATCGTTTCCGGGTGCGCTACTTGTGGTGGTCTCTTCAATAGTATTCATGTACATGACGGGCTTAGATCAAACAGGCGTAGATATTGTGGGTAAAATTCCTGAAGGCTTACCTTCTTTTCAAGTACCATCAATAACACAAGATCAATTTTGGGAAATAGCTCCATTTGCATTTGCCCTTGCCTTAGTGGCATTTACAGAAGCCATTTCAATTGGTAAATCAATTGAACATCAACATGATGACTATAAGATTAACCCAAATCAAGAATTACGAGCCTTAGGTATTTCTAACATTGTCGGATCGTTTTTTATGTCATACCCAACAACAGCAAGTTTTTCTAGATCAGCCATTAATAATGAAGTTGGTGCGAAAACAGGAATGGCTTCAATTGTAGGAGCAATTATTATCGCATTAACATTACTTTTTTTAACCCCTCTGTTCTTTTACTTACCAAAACCAATTTTGGCTTCAGTAGTTATGGTATCCGTTTTTGGTTTGATAGATATTAAGTATCCATTGCAATTATTAAAGAGAAGGCCTGATGAGTTTTTGTCTTTAGTAATTACTTTTTTAGCAACTCTTTTTATCGGGATAATTGCTGGTATAATAATCGGTATCTTATTCTCATTGTTACTGCTGGTTTATCGAACTGCTAAACCGCATATTGCTGAATTAGGTAGAGTCGGGGATTCTGATTACTTCAAGAATGTTGAGCGATTTGATGAAGTGAATGAAAGAAAAGATTTATTGATATTAAGGTTTGACAGTCAACTTTACTTCGGTAATACTGACTTTTTTAAGAGTGAATTGACCAGGAGAGTCGAGCGAAAAAAAGATGAGCTTTCGGCAATTATTTTGAATGCTGAATCAATCAATTATATTGACTCAACGGGTGCAATGGTGCTGTGCAACACTATTAAAGAATATAAAGCTAAAGACATTCAGTTTTTCATTACTGGTGCAATTGGTCCAACAAGGGATATTCTATTAAAGAGTGGTGTAATGAGTGAGTTAGGAGAAGAGTTTTTGTTCGTTAAAACACATGAAGCAGTTGATTTTATTGATCGCGGAATAGGTAAAAATGAAATACAAGACAGGATCGCACGTCAAACTAAGAATGAAAAGTGATGAATGTCACGAAAAGTTGAAGACAAAGGTCTTAACTTTGACATAAGATTTAGAAAAATGAAAGTAGAACAATTATATACAGGATGTTTAGCACAAGGTGCTTATTATATTGAGAGTAACGGAGAAGCGGCAATTATTGACCCGCTTAGAACGGTTGATGGCTATGTTAAAATGGCAGCTGATAGAGGAGCGAAGATTAAGTATATTTTTGAGACTCATTTCCATGCCGATTTTGTAAGTGGTCACGTGACCCTAGCAAAAGCTACTGGTGCACCAATAGTTTATGGACCAACAGCAAATGCAGGTTTTGATTGCATAGTAGGAGAGGATAATCAAGAGTTCAAACTAGGAAATGTAACTATCAAGTTATTACATACACCTGGTCATACCATGGAGAGTTCAACCTTCTTATTGATAGACGAAAACGGAAAGAATCACGCAATATTCTCTGGAGACACACTCTTTTTAGGAGATGTAGGGAGACCTGATTTGGCTCAAAAGGCTGCTTCAATGACTCAAGAAGAACTAGCAGGGACTCTATATGAAAGTTTAAGAAACAAAATAATGACATTAGAAGATGATGTAATTGTTTACCCTGGTCATGGCGCAGGTTCTGCCTGTGGAAAGAACATGAGTTCTGAAACCATTGGTTCTATTGGTCATGAAAAGGCTACTAATTATGCGCTTAGAACCGACATGACAAAAGAAGAATTTGTCAAAGAAGTGACTGATGGCTTAATGGCGCCTCCTGCATATTTTCCATTAAATGTGAAAATGAATAAAGAGGGATACGATCATTTTGATGAAGTATTAAATCGATCGAATAAAGCACTGAGCCCAGACGCCTTTGATGCAGCTGCTAATGAAACTGGTGCAGTAGTGTTGGATACAAGACATCAAAGTGAATTCTCAAAAGGATTTATTCCAAAATCTACATTCATAGGGGTTGATGGCGGATTCGCTCCTTGGGTTGGAGCATTGATTAAAGATGTTGAGCAACCAATTCTACTTGTAGTAGAAGATGATAGAAGAGAAGAAGTCGTAACAAGATTATCTCGTGTTGGTTTTGATAATGTTCTTGGTTATTTAGAAGGTGGATTTGAAGCTTGGAAAGCCGCAGGTAAAGAAGTTGATTCTTTTGAAAGTATAACAGCAGAAGACTTAGCGAAAATTCAAGGAGACGAAAACACGAAGATTTGTGATGTAAGAAAACCAGGTGAGTATTCTGCAGAACATATTGATGGTGCCTGCACTGCTCCTCTAGATGATTTAAATAACTATTTAGAGAAGTTTGATCCGAACAAAACGAATTATGTTCACTGCTTAGGAGGATATAGATCTGTAATTGCAATCTCAATTCTTAAAGCAAGAGGAATTCACAATGTAGTTGATGTTCTTGGCGGATTCAAAGCAATTGAAAAAGCGGATTTCAAACTGACTGATTTCGTTTGTCCAACAACCTCATAATTTAAAGAAAATAAAACAATGAAAACGCTAAGATTATTAATGTTGGCAGCAACTTTTACTGCCTTAAATGTAGGTTTCGCAACTGATGTGACTCCACGTATTCATCAAGAAAACACTAAAAAGCAAGTTGCCAAAAGAGTTTCTCAAACTGAGTTTAAAGAAAAGTTGAAAACACTCAAAGGTGTGCAGCTCATTGATGTGAGAACGGCAGGTGAATTCGGCAGAGGAACAATTGAAGGAGCCGTTAACATTGACTACAATTCAGCTGCATTCAAAACAATGATTGGAAAATTAGATCGATCTAAACCAACTTTGATATTCTGCCATTCAGGAGGAAGAAGCGCACAAGCTTTGAGGCAGTTTAAAGCTCTGAATTTTGAATACGTCTTAGAATTAGAAGGCGGTTTCAGTCGTTGGAAATAAGCAGATACCATGTTAAAAGCAATAGAGAAGAATATTAGTCTTTGGGCAATGGCATCCTTGACATTGGGTCTAGCACCATTTAATCCTCCTCACATTTGGGGCAAAATTCAATGGATAATGGGTGGGGCTGTAGGTATGAAAGCTGTCGATTGGGGTGATTTTTTCATGCACGGTACACCTTGGATCCTTTTGATAGTGGCACTTTCACTGAAACTGAAAAATAAATTACAAAAAAAAACATCTTAGCATAGGGGTAAGTTCATTTTGAGTTGTCATATAACCAAAGACACAAAAAATAACAAAATGAAAACTTTAAAAATTACCCTTATCGCATTAGCCGGATTGGCGACAATTACATCTTGTAAAAAAGGAGGCGTGTTCTGTTATGGAGCAAACGGCAATACAACAACTGAAACTAGAACTGCATCTAATTTTGATGAAGTAGAACTTGCAATGGCTGGGGATGTTTATATCACAAAAGCCGATAACTATTCAGTGCAAATTGAAGCTTCTGACAACCTTCATGAGATTATAGAAACGAAAGTGAGTGGATCTGAATTAGAAATTGACCTTCAAAACAACAAATGTTTAAAAGGGAATTCGAACGTCAAGATTTATATTACAATGCCCGAATTGACAGGCTTAACAGTTTCAGGGTCTGGCGGAATTTATGTTTCTTCATTCTTCGATTCGAACTCAATGGATATTGATATCTCGGGCTCTGGTGAAATTGAAATGGATAGCTTAAAGGTGAATTCTTTTGACGCGAATATCTCAGGGTCAGGTGAAATGCTGATTCATGGTGTTGATACTTGCAATAATCAAAAATTGAATATTTCGGGTTCTGGAAAATTCAGAGGTTATGATATGATCACTGCACATTCAGATATCAACATATCTGGTTCAGGTGATTGTGAAGTGAATGTCGTAGAGTCAATTAAAGCCAAAATTTCAGGAAGCGGCAATGTGACCTATAAAGGAACACCAACTGTTGATTCTAACATTTCAGGTTCTGGTTCAATTCGACAGTATTAATTTTAATCGGTGAGAGAATTTCGATTCTCTCACCTTATCTTTGTTTAAGTGCAATTAATTGCTGATAAAATATCCCTACCTCAATTTGAAGATTTGTTCAGATCTCAGTACTCAGATTTATGTGCTGTGGCTAATAAATATTTGCAAGATTTAGATGCTGCCGAAGAAGTTGTGCAATCTGTTTTTGTCAAGTTTTGGGAAGGGCGTGAAAGCCTTCAAATCAAACAGTCAATCAAGGGATACTTGTTTACAGCAGTGAAGAATAATTGCCTAAACCAAATTAAGCACCTAAAAATTAAAGAAGAATATAAGGCACATAATCAGAGAGAGATTGCCTTAGAAGAAAGTCAATTTGATGGAGAATTAGAAGGCTCAGAATTAGCCGATAAGATTCAAGAGTCCATAGATAAATTGCCAGATGCCCGAAAACAGATCTTCATTCTAAGTAGGTACGAAGGATTGAAGTACAAAGAAATAGCTGAGAAATTGAACATAAGTATAAAAACAGTCGAAAATCAAATGGGAAGCGCACTGAAATTCATGAAGTCACAACTTTCAGAATACCTAGTGAGCCTGCTGATTTTCATAATTTATATCTGGAAGTAAAGAAGTATTAATTGTCACAAGAGAAGAGGATGTCAGAAAAAAACTACATAGATTTCAATGAAGCGACCCTTATGGCTTACATCAACCAAGAGTTGAATGAAGAGCAAATGGGAATGGTAGAGCATTGGCTCACTCTTTCAGAAGATAATCAAGCAGAGATGGATAAATTGAAAAAGATATGGGATGAGAGCAAATTGATTAGTGTGACTCCAGTAAATGTTGATACAGAGAAGGCTTTAAGCAATGTGCTTTCGCAAATTGATACTTCAAATGATAAAGTAATCCCGATTGAAAAGCCAACTAACTTCAGAAGAATAATCCTTTCGGCTGCAGCTGTTTTAATAGCGCTTTTCGGTCTTGTTGGATTGCTCAATTATATTAATGGCTCTACTGAGCAAATCAATCTAACTGCTAGTTCAGGTATTCTAGAAAGTGAACTCTCTGATGGGACATTGGTGAGTTTAAATGAGAACGCAACATTGAAATATCAAGACGGATTTTCTTCAAACGAAAGAAGAGTTGCATTAGAAGGGGAAGCCTTTTTTGATGTTGAACGAAATGAAGAGAAACCATTTATAATTGATTTGCATCATGACTCTTATGTAAAAGTGCTGGGTACTTCATTTAATATTGATGCCAACGATAAAAAAGAGGAGACGGTAGTTTACGTTAAAACAGGTAAAGTTGAGTTTGGATCTGACAAAAACAAAGTAATATTAGTTGCAGGTGAATCAGGTGTGATGAATAACCTGACTGGTGAGGTTGAGAAGAGAGTTGATGAATATGAAGAGATGAAAAGCATGTATTGGCAAACGCAGGAACTTGATTTTGATGGAATGAAATTATCTGAAACCATTCCCATTTTAGAAGCGGTTTTTGAAGTCAAAATTGACCTGAATTGTGAAGAGAGGGGAGAAAGCAAAATGGTTTCAAATCACTCGCATGAATCTCTTGATGAAATTTTAAAAGTCATTGGATCCGTTCATGGTCTTGATGTTGTTCGTACTAGATCTTCTTATCAATTAAATTGTGATTAAAAGAGCCCTCACACTGATCCTATTGTTTATTTGTGTTCATTCTGTGAACGCAAAAGAATCCTTGTTAAACAAGGTAATAAGCATAGAGATTAAGGCGACAGCAGTAAAGACAATCTTGAAGGCAATTGAAGACAAAGCTCAGGTGAAGTTTTCGTATAATCCAGATCTCATTGATGAGAATAAAATTGTTGATTTAGTGATTAAAGATAAGACCATCCGTGATGGTCTTTCTATGATTTTTGACGGAACAGTTCGATTCAAAGAAGTGGGTAATCATATCGTTCTTTTACAGAATGAATCTAAAGAGCAAATCAAAGAACGAAGAAAAGAAAAGGGCGACTTTATTTTTCAAGGTTTAATAACTGATAAAAGAACTGGGAAAACCATTCAAGGAGCGAGTGTCTATGATGTTGATGCTAGGTATGCAGCTGTTTCTCTAGCTAATGGAAGATATAAACTTGAAATTCCAAAAGAAGAAAGTGTGAGAAGTTTATACTTCAAAAAGAAGGGGTATGAGGCAAAAGTCATTGTAATTAAAGCTGACAGCAAAACAGATTGGGTGAACAATATCAGCCTTGTTCCGATTGAAACAGATGTCAATAAAATCGGAATTTCGGCTATAGAAAAAGTAGAAGTACCTATCGAAGAAAGAGCCCTTTCTGGAGCATTGGTCTCAGAAGATACTTACATACATTCTGAAAACTTAGAAGAGATTGATGAGGTAAGATTTGCACAAATTTCTCTGGTTCCTTCGGTAAGTATTGGTTCCAATTTATCTACTAATGGATTAATCACAAACAATGTTTCTCTTAATGTTTTGGCTGGATATTCAAATGGAGTTGATGGGGTTGAGGTAGGCGGATTACTCAATCTAACTAAAGGAAATGTCTCAGGTGTTCAAGTGGGCGGAATTGCTAATTTGGTAGGAGGTGAAGTTCAGGGTGTTCAAGCTGCCGGAATCGCAAACCTTATTCAAGGCAATTTTGGTGGAACGCAAATATCTGGAATCAGCGGTATCGTTAAAGGAGATTTTGTTGGCTTTCAAGGATCAGGAATATCTTCTATTGTTAGAGGCGGATACAAAGGAATTCAGCTGAGCGGAATCAGCAACATTGCATTTAAAGATTCTTATGGCTTTCAATTCGCAGGAATTTCAAATACAGTCTTCGATACATTGATTGGAGGACAAGTTTCAGGGATTGCCAATTTCGCAATGGCAGGTTCTAACTATCTTCAACTTTCAGGTATTACAAATATTGCTGAACAGAATTATGGATTGCAAGCTACAGGGATCCTTAATAGAGCTAAGCACAACGGTGGCTTACAAATAGGTCTGGTAAATTTGAGTAAAACAAGTACCGGAATCGCAATCGGACTATTCAATTACGTGCGTAAAGGTTATCACAAAACCGAAGTTTCTGCCAATGAGATTTTCCCAGTAAACCTCACTTTTAAAACTGGGGTTCAAAGATTGTATAATACTTACCACTTGGGTGTGAAGTTTGGACCAAACAGAGCCTATGCAGCAGGCTTGGGGTTTGGAACTTTTTTCAGACTGAATAACAAAATGACCATCAGTTTAGATTTATCTGCAGACATGGCATATGAACCAGAATTGAATGTCAATGGATTTTCTCAACTCTACAAACTGTCAACCACATTTGATTATCAAATAGCCAAATGGGTAACTGTGTTTGGAGGCCCTTCATTCAATGTAAATGTCATGCAATTCCAAGATGACGCAGGGCAATACAACTCAAATCTTTCATTCAACCCTTTTTATAATGAACAGTTCACGAATGCTGGAGTGCAATGTTGGATGGGTGGACAAATTGGTTTTAGGTTTTAAAGAGCCAATAGATGAACTTTGCACTTATTTCCAGGAGTTTTATTAATTGATAGTTTCTTTTTAGAAATTGTAATATTTTCATATTTTAAGGAAGCACCTGAATGTTGATTATCGACACTCTTCTTGGCCTCTTACCTTTATTGTGGGCCAAAGAGACCATTGTGTAACTTCTAGAAGAAAAATCTTCAAAAAATCCCTTCATCTCTTCAAATAATAAGTCCTGTTCATTCCTCCACCTAGCAATTTCTTTATTAACCAATTCCTTCTTAAACTTGAATAAAAAAGAAGATGAAATTCTTAGTGGTAATCTTTACATCTTATTCTTTCTTATCCTTTAGCCAATCCCAAGATGATTTGGCAGTTTACGATTACCAAATAATCCATGAAGAGAATACTCCAACAGCTGGTTTCGTGGTGTTGTCTGATATGTTTCCATTTGGTGACTTCAAAGAAGACAACATTATTGCTCCTGAAAACTTAGGTGAATTTGAATACACGAATGACAATTATCACCAACTCAAAGGTATCTATCGAAAACGCTTCTTAAATCAGCTGAAAATTGAAGAATCTGATTTTTTATATGTAAACAATTTGAGTACTAATAAGCTCAAAACGTTTAGAGTAAGTGATCTAAAACTAACAGCATTTCTTACACCTTATGGTCCTGATATCCCAATACATAATTGGGACTATTTAATAGGCTTTGAATTGGATTCATTGACTTTGCCTTTCTCGACTCCCGAAGTTTATGGTCATACCATTTTTTCATGTGTGGCAGATAAAAACCCATTCAATAAAGGGAAAGCACAACTAATGAAATGGGAAAAGATAGATTCTTCTGAATTCATTTGGGAGATGAGCGAAGATGAAAGACCAAAATTTATGCTGCCTCCAACTTACAAAGAGGCCTATTTGTTTAAATGGGGTAAACTGAATTTTTATGTCCGTGAAATTCAGGGGGGCGAATTCTTGTTTGGTCACTATCTGGTAGTGGCAGACGCCAAAACAAATGAGAAGATAACTTCTATGTTCTTCTTTGAGAGTGAGGGTACTTATTTAGAACCCTTAAACGGCCAAAAAAATGCATATACCGACCGTCAGTTTACTGGCTACATTTTCAAAGATAAACCACCTATTATATATGGTTTCCAATCAAATTCTTTTGGCTGTCCTTACATTTCTTTTGCGTCCAAAACGCAAGAGTTGTTATGGCTGAGGTGTGATAATCGACATTGATCCTTACCCTCAATAGGGGTAAACTTTCTTTTAATTGTCTTTAATGTGTAACAAGCATTTAAGACAATGAAAACAGCAAAAATATTATTCTTATTAAGTATCCTTTTAATCGGAGGATCATCTTTTTCTCAAGGCTTAACTCAAACCTTAAGAGGAACCATAATCGACTTCGATTCAAAAGTTCCTTTGATAGGAGCCAAGGTAATCGTCCTAGGAACCGATCCACTTCAAGGAGCAGTAACAGATTTAAACGGAGACTTCAAAATTGAGAATGTCCAAGTTGGCAGAGTGGCCATCCAGATAACTTCTACTGGATACAAACCTATATCAATGCCTTCAGTTCTTATTGAATCGGGAAAAGAAAAAATCCTGAATCTTCAAATGACAGAGGATATTAAAGTGCTTGGAGCAGTTGAAGTAAAAGCAAATAAAGATAAGTCAGAGTCCATCAACAAAATGGCGACAACATCAGCCAAAACATTTACAGTTGAAGAAACAAACAGATATGCTGGTTCATTAAATGATCCTGCCAGAATGGTCTCTGGTTTTGCAGGTGTCACGGGGGATGCAGAAGGAGATAACGACATTGTCGTGAGAGGGAATTCCCCACGTGGCATCCTTTGGAGATTAGAAGGA